>Ga0335073_10000398_pt1 | contig 56298 bp, 55 predicted proteins | sample Lox_Sample_22_FD_207093 | JGI IMG/M metagenome (GOLD analysis project Ga0335073, IMG submission 207093) | Soil microbial communities from Loxahatchee National Wildlife Refuge, Florida, United States - Lox_Sample_2.2 | ecosystem: Environmental > Terrestrial > Soil > Wetlands | place: USA... | reverse complement strand
TCCGCGCCGCAGCCTCCTCCTCCCCCTCCGCCAATCGTCGTTCCTGCCGGCACGGTTCTCACCGTCACCATCGACCAGTCCATCAGCACCAAGACTAATAACAGCGGCGATTCCTTTGCCGCCTCTCTGGCAGAGCCCGTCACCGTAGACGGTCAGACCGCAATTCCACAGGGGGCCCGCGCCACCGGAACGGTGACCGAAGCTCAGTCCGCCGGCCGCATCAAGGGCGGGGCATCGCTCGCGCTCACTCTCGATTCCGTCAGTGTGAATGGCCAAAAATATCAGGTACAGAGTTCCAGTTTTGAAGAGGAAGGCAAGGGGCGCGGGAAGCGCACAGCCATCGGAGCTGGCGGCGGAGGCGCCTTTGGCGCGATTGTCGGCGCTCTTGCGGGTGGAGGAAAGGGCGCAGCCATCGGCGCGCTGGCGGGCGCTGGGGCGGGCACGGCAGGAGCCGCGTTCACCGGCAAGCGCGATTTCACGATTCCGGCCGAAACGCGCCTGCACTTCAAACTTACGCAATCGCTTACCATCAATCAGCAGTAGCGTGTTCTGGCGTCTGAAAACAAAAAGGCCCCGGTTCACTCATCCGGGGCTTTCTATTTTTCCCGCAGGCATCAATTCTTGCGGCACACCGCCACGCCGTCGCGCAGCGGCACTATCACGGAAAACAGCTCGTCCTGCCCATACATGGTCTTATTGAACTGCTGGATCGTGCGCGTGTCCTTATCCTTCGCCGCCCGAGCCACTTTTCCGTCCCACAGCACGTTATCCGTCACAAGCACGCCGCCTCGTTTCAGCCGCGGCACGGCCTTCTCAAGTGCTTTCGGATATCCTTGCTTGTCGATGTCGATCAGGATCAGGTCAAACTCTCCCGGCGTTTTCTCAAACGACTCAATCGCGTCCCCCGTCAATTGCCGGATTCTTTCGGTCACTCCCGCCCGCTCGAAATATCCTCTCGCCCGCTGTGCATTTTTCGGATCGCTGTCCGTATAGAAAACCTCGCCGCTCTCCCCGGTTGCGCGTGCGAACCACAGTGTTGAATAGCCGATCGCCGAACCCATCTCGAAAATTCTCTTTGCCCCCGAAAGCTGCGTCACCAGGTAGAGCAACCTTCCGCACGCCGGGCCGATAATCGGAATCTTGTGCTTCGCGGCGTACTCTTCCATTTCCCTCATCACATCGTCGCGCTCCGGCAGCAGTTGATTCATGTATTTTTCAACATTCGCGTTCAGTATTCCCGGCATCGCCAGCTCTCTCTTTCCGGATTCGTCGCTTCTAGCTTATTCGAGCGATTCTCCCGGTTTCAGCGTGTGAATTTCCAGCCCTCGAATATCTTCGGTGATTTCCCTCAACCGTTCCGGCCGTCCAGTCAACACCGGGAATGTTCCGAAGTGCATTGGCACCACGTGGTTGGCGCCCAGCAGCCGGATTGCCACCGCCGCTTCGCGCGGCGACATCGTGAAATGCCCGCCGATGGGCAGCAGCGCCAGTTGCGGTTCGTATAGCTCTCCGATCAATTTCATGTCTCCGAATACGGCTGTGTCTCCCGAGTGGTACAGCGTCAATCCCCCCGGCAGCCTCACCACGTATCCGCACGCCTCCCCGCCGTAAATCACCTTGTCGCCATCAAGAATTCCGCAGGAGTGCACGGCGTCCGTCATCGTCACTTCGATTTCATCCACTCGCTGTGTTCCGCCTTTGTTCATGGAGGAGGTATTCTTCACGCCCTTCGATTCCAGCCACACGCACGTCTCGAAGATCGCCACCACCTGCGGGTTGAATTGCCTCGCCAGGTCCACTGCGTCCGCGATGTGATCGAAATGCCCATGGGTTATCAGCATTGTATCGATTCGCTCAAATCGCTTCAGCTCGGCCGGGCACATCGGATTCGACTCCACCCACGGGTCGATCACGATCACCTTTCCGCTCGGTGTCGTCACCCGGAATGTCGCATGTCCGAGCCAGGTCAGGCGGTTTCCTCGCAAATTCAGCATCGATGCGTTTCTCCTTCGCTTGTCGGTCTTTTCTGTGAGGGTCTGGCCTTAGCGTCCGCGCGAGCCGGATGGTGCCGCAGCGCTCTTTCCGCCTGCGGTTGGGCTGGCAAGAATCACGTGGATGGCCTGTTCGTACATGTTCCTTGTCCGGAGTCCGATGAAATGCCCGGCGATTGTCCCATTCCGGTTGTAAAAAATCGTCTCCGGCATTGCGCCCGACCAGTCTGGATTCACTCCCCGGTAGAACGAATCCAGGTCGATTCCTGGCTTCTGCCGGAAATTCGGAAACCCCGGCTTGTTTTTCGCCAGAAAATCGTGCGCTATTTTCAGGTCCGAATCGTCGTCCATGTTCACGCCGATCGTCGCCAGTCCTTGCGGCGCATATTGGCGCGCCAGTTGCACCAGCATCGGATATTCTGTCTCGCAAGGCTCGCACCACGTCGCCCAGAACGTCACCAGAAGTGGCCTCCCTCTGTATTTCGTCACCACGCGCTCATATCCGGCCAGGTCCACCAGCGGCATCTGCGTGGCAGTCGCTACTGCTCCCGTCCGCGCACTGCGCTTCGTGGCGCCAGGCTGTGCCACCGCGCCGCAACAGAGAGTGGCAGCCAGCGCCATTGCTGCCATGAATCCCCACGCAGCTCTTCCGGAAAACATTGTCTTCACCCGATTTCCTCTCCCATCGCTCGCTTCCGCCCTCATTCTAGTCGTGTCTCCTTGCTCGGGGCAACTCGGGCGTGTCCCTCTGCGCCTCTTGTTTGCCTCTGGGATTGATGATATAAAAATTATTTCAGCTTCTGGGCGTGTGCTGTTCGAACGCTCCTATCTCTTTTGTTATTTCAGGAGACTTGTACATGGCATATGTGATTGCCGAGCCTTGCATCGGAACAAAAGACACCGCTTGCGTGGATGTTTGTCCCGTCGATTGCATTCACCCGCGCAAGGACGAGGGCGCCTTCGAGGGGGAAAAACAGCTCTACATCAACCCTGAGGAATGCATCGATTGCGGCGCCTGCGTTCCGGTCTGCCCCGTTACGGCGATCTTTGCTTTGGAAGATCTCCCTGAAAAGTGGACCAGTTTCACTCCGGTCAACGCTGATTTTTACAAGAAGAAGTAGGCGTGCCTCGCGAGCGTGCCGCCGCTGGTCCTGCTTAACTTCAGCGCGCCTTCAGACTTCCAGCCCAAGTTGTTTCCGCCCGTTTTCGCTGATCAGGCTCGGATTCCACGCCGGCTCCCACACGATCTCCACTTGCACGTCGCGAACCTCATCGATCGCCCCGATGCGCGCTTTCACCTGATCGGGAATGGACATGGCCGCCGGACACCCCTGCGAAGTGAGCGTCATTTTCACATTCACGTTTCCCGCCTCGTCGGCTTGCACTTCGTAAATGAGCCCCAAATCCACGATATTCACTGGTATTTCGGGGTCGTAGCACTGCCGGAGTGCGTCCATCACCTGCTCTTTTGTCACTGGCATGCCCTGTTTTCCTTTCCCAGCCCTCGCCTATCCGATGCATGTGCGCTTCGGCAGGACGCTTTTCCCGTTGTCTAAGCCTTGTCCGCTCCTCGTCATTGTGTCACTCCTCTTGCAGCTTCGCACATGACTTTTCTTTTCACCGGCACCGTCATATTCTCTATCCGTCTTTGCATGTGCCAGGACTCCCTGGAGGTCCTTCTTGCGACAAGCAATTCTCATCGCTTCTCTCATTTTTCTCGCGGTTCCCGGGCTCGCCCAGGAGTCTCTCTCGGGCGAAAAGAAGGCCAACCCTCCCCTCGTGCTCCATATGACCGCCAAGGACTTCGAATTCGACCCGCCGGAAATCCACGTTCGCCAGGGGACGAACGTCAATCTTCTTGTCACCTCCCTTGACCGCACCCATGGCATTCACATCAATCCTTTTCCCGACGGTGCCGCTCCCAACACGCCTCCCGGCCTTTCGTTCTTCGATGGCCAGGATTGCTACAAGCTCAAAAAGGGCGAGCAGGTGACGGTCGAATTCACTGCTTACGATCCCGGCTCTTACTCCTTCAAGTGCTGCAAGCTCTGCGGTTCAGGTCACAAGAAGATGGTCGGCAAAATCGTTGTCGACGCCGTGAAATGATAGCGCTCGAGTGCAGATTCAAGTCCATCTCCCCGGCGTAAAACTCGGCGTCCTTGAAGCGGACGGAATTCTCGTCTCCTCGGAAAATGCCGCTCTTTCCAGATTGCTTGCAGAAGCCTGCGAACAAAAACGCGCGCAATGGACTCTCGAATCTCTCGCCGAGGCTCCCTTCACACGCGCCGTGCGCAGCATGTTTCGCTCCTGGGGCATGGATCCATCAAGATATCGCCCTTCCTCCGAGGCCCTTCTCCGCCGCGTTGTTCAAGGCAAAGGTCTCTATCGCATCTCCAACGTCGTTGACGTCGGCAATCTCATCTCTATCGAGACCGGCTGGCCACTTGGTTGCTATGACCGTTCACGGATTGCTGGTCCAGTCGCTTTCCGTCACGGCGCTCCCGGCGAGACATACCAGGGCATCGGCAAGCAAATGTGGCACCTCGAAGGTCGGCCCGTCCTCGCCGATTCCCTGGGCCCGTTCGGCAGTCCCGTCAGCGACTCCACGCGCAGCATGATCACTGAGTCTGCCCGCGATATTCTGATCGTCATTTACTGCCCCGAGTCCGCATCGACCGGCTCTCTCGAACTGTCGCTCTCGACTCTCTCCTCTCGGCTCTCGGCGTTTTGCTCCGTCTCCGCGTCACGCTCCGAAATCTGTTCCTGACCGTCGCAGCGTACTCGATTCGGTTCCCTAGCGCCGATTTGTGCCTTGCGCAGCTCTCGGGTTATTCTGGGGTGCAGTGCTGAGAGGACCGCGTGCCGAAATTTCAGTTTGTTCTTCTAATCCACGCGCATCAGCCCGTCGGAAACTTTCACGACGTCCTCGAATCCGCCTACCAGAAATCCTATTTGCCATTCCTTGAAGTTCTTTCCCGGCATCCCTCGATTCATTTGGGTCTCCACTTCAGCGGTCCGCTTCTCGAATGGATCGAGCACGCCCACCCCGAATATTTTCGTCAAATCGGAGATCTTGTCTCGCGCGGCCAGGTGGAGATGGTCGGCGGCGGCTTCTACGAACCGATCCTCATTTCCATTCCCGTGCGCGACCGCGCGCGCCAGATTTCTCGCCTTGCGGACTACCTCCATTCGCATTTTGGCCGCCGCCCCTCCGGCGCTTGGCTCGCGGAGCGAGTCTGGGAGCCGCAGCTCCCCTCGATTCTCGCACCCGCCGGAGTCCGCTATACGCTTGTCGATGACAATCATTTCCTCGCCGCCGGCTTTGAGCCTGGCCAGCTCTTTGGCTCCTATCTTGCCGAAGACCAAGGCGCCGCCGTGGAAGTTCTTCCAGGGCTCAAGTCGCTCCGCTACCTCATTCCGTTCCGTTCGGTGGACGAAACGCTCCAGTTCCTCCGTCAAGCCGCCGAGGAGCATCCCGGCGGTGCGGCCTATATGGGCGACGATCTCGAGAAATTTGGCGTCTGGCCCGGCACTCACACACATTGCTACACCAACGGCTGGCTGGATTCGTTGTTCACCGCGCTCGAACACAACTCCGCCTGGCTCGAGACTTGCCCTCCCGAAGCTTCCCTCGATTTGCGTTCTCCACTTGGCCGCGCCGATCTTCCCGCCGCTTCCTACAGCGAAATGATGGAATGGGCTTTGCCGACTCCCGCGCGCCGCCGCTACCACGATCTCGTCCATGAATTTTCCTCTCACGCGACGGCGCAACCTTTCTTTCACGGCGGCACGTGGCGCGGTTTTTTCTCCAAATATCCCGAGTCCAATCTTCTGCACAAAAAAATGCTCCACGTCTCCGCCAAAGTCCGTAGCGCAGCGGATTCTCCTTCCATGCAGCACGACCCTTCGCTTCGCCGGTGCCTCTGCGAAGCCGAAACACATCTTTTCCGCGGACAGTGCAACGATGCTTACTGGCACGGCGTTTTTGGCGGGCTCTACACACCGCATCTCCGCACGGCGCTATGGCAATCTCTCGCCCATGCAGAAAGTCTTGCCGACCGCGTGCTTCACGCCGGCGCGCCGTTTTCCTCCGCCTCTTCTTTCGATTTCGACTCCGACGGGCAGACCGAGGCGTATCTCACTTCCAATGTTTGCGCGGCTCTCTTCAAGCCGTCCGATGGTGGCACTCTCTGCGCTCTGGAATGCCGCACATCCCAGGCTTGTTTGATTAACTCGATTTCGCGCCGCGAGGAGTCTTACCACACCCGCTTGCGTGATGCCGGTTCCGCTCATAGCGGCGCGGTCTCCATTCACGAACAGACGCGCAGCAAGGAAAGCAATCTCGATCGCTGGCTGTACTACGACCGCTGGCCGCGCCACTGTTTTCGCCTGCTTCTCTTCGATGGCCAGCGCGGATTCGACGATTTTTCCTCCTGCCGCCTCGGCGAAAACGCCCCGCTTGCCGGCGGCCCCTATCGCATCGATTCCCTCGGCCCCGGCCATCTTTCGCTCTCTCTTCCGGATTCTTCCGGCTGGACCGCAAAAAAGGACTTCGCGGTCACGCCTCTCAAGCGTGGCTTCCGCATCTCCGTCGACGTCGTCCTATCCCGCTCTTCTCCTCTGCCCGGCTCATTTCTTCTCGGCGTCGAAATGGTTTTCAACCTTCTCGCTCCTTCTTCTCCTGATCGTTTCTTTGAACTAAATGGTGAACGTCATCCGCTCCGCTGGTCCGCTGTTGCTCCCGCGTCACCTTTGCGAGTGGTGGACGAATGGCAGAAGTTCGCCTTACGCCTTTCATCTCCCGGCGCGCTGGAATGGTGGATCTCGCCCATCGAGACTGTCTCCGAGTCCGAAGACGGTTTCGAGCGCCTCTATCAAGGCTCGCAGATTCTCGCCGTCTGGCCCGTCGAATTCTCCGCGAGCCTTGACTGGCGCGGCTTCCTCGAACTCGACGTCATCCCTTTTCCTTAGCCTCCCCTGCTTTCCCCCCGTTGCTTCCTTGCGCCGCCGTCTGTTAGAGTTTCCATTCAGGGAGGAACGAATGGCTGTTTCGAAAGAGCTCCTGGATATTTTGGTTTGCCCGCTCGACAAGACGCCCGTAAAACTGACGCCCGATCAGCAGGGATTGAAGTGCCCCTCCTGCCGCCGCGTGTATCCCATTCGCGGCGACATCCCCGTGATGCTCGTGGACGAAGCCCGCGTTGAAGCGGAATGACTCTCCCTCTTTGCTGACCGGTCTTCCGCCCGGCTCTGAAATCCTGATTCTTCGCCTCCGCTCGCTCGGCGACATCGTCCTGGAAACGTCCGCGCTCGCTGCGCTCCACAGTTGGCGGCCGGACCTGCGCCTTTCCGTCCTCGTCGAGCCTTGGTGCGCCGCTGCTCTCGCGGGCAACCCGCATGTCTCTGAAATTATCCTCTCGCGAGCCTCTCTCGCTACGGTCGCAGCGATCCGCAGCAAGAAATTTTCTGCTGTGTTCAATCAACACGGCGGCCCGCGTAGCGCTCTGCTTACTGCTTTTTCCGGCTCGCCCGCTCGCATCGGTTGGCAGGGCTATCAGTATTCGTTTGCCTACAATGTTCCGGTTCCCGACGCGCTCGAATTCTACGGCCGCCCGTTCGTCCACGCCGTCGAGCATCGGTTGTCGCAATTTTATTTTTGCGGCCTGCCGCGCGGGCCGATTCCTCCCGCGCGCGTATTCCCGCAAAGCGATGCCGTCGCGTCCGTCGCGGAATTTCTAGCTGGGAAGGGAATCGCGCCGGGTTCGCGTTATGCGCTCTTGCAGCCCGGTGCGCGCTTGCCCGGCATGCGCTGGCCTGCGTCGCATTTCGCGGACGTCGCCCGCGCACTTCGCGATTCGCACGGCATCGCGAGCGTCGTCAATCTTGGGCCCAGTGACGCGGAAGGTGCACGCGAAGTTCGCGGAGCTATGAAGGGCGTCGCAGCCATCGCCGATTCCTTCGACGCTCGCCAGTTGATCGTCCTTGCCGCCGGCGCTTCCATTTTCGTGGGGAATGATTCAGGTCCCGCGCACATTGCTGCTGCCGTGGGAAAGCCCTGCGTGGTGATTTTCGGCGTGACGAATCCCACGCAGTGGCATCCGTGGGAAGTGGATTATCGCGTGGTTTCGACGGGCGCGGAATTCCGCGCCGTGCGAGGCGACAAATCCGTTTTTCTTCGCGCGCAGCGCTCGATTTCAGAAATTCCCGCCGAAGAGGTGATTCGCGCTTGTGATGAACTTCTTGCGGCGCCGGCGAAAAAATAATCTCGCAATAAATCCGGCTCCGCGCTCCTGCAAAAATCAAAACGGCGGGAAGCTGATCGACTGATCCTTGAACTGCACCCACAGCTTGATTTCTTTTGTTTTTGCGTCTTTCGCGGCGTCGTTTTCGGAAGGGAATGGCGAGTAGGGGCTCACTTCCACCGTAATGTCCGCCGCAGAGGCTCCTCGCTGCTGATCTACGTGCGTGATCCGGTAGCTGTGAATCGGACCGTAGTATCCTTCCGCCCCCCAGTCGTCCTGAAAATCCTTAAGCGAATACGACGGTTCCGGCTTCCAGATTTTGTACGCCTCCGCCGTGTTTCCCGCGATCACCGCATTCAGAAAGTGATGAATCGTGCCCGTTTCCTTGTAGAAGCGCAGGCCCATCCCGTACCACAAGAAAAGAAACACAACGACTACAAATGCCACTCCCGTAATGATGTACCGCCGGACTTTCGAAGGTGGGTGTTCCTCGGTCGTTTCAAAAAGTCCCACAGAGTCTCCCGTATATCAAATTTGCCTGCGGAACAGCGCCATGCTGGCCGCGATCATCACCGCAGCGAATCCAGCCAAAACTAGCACGTCTTTATAAATCCCTTCAATCCCTGTGCTCTTCAGAGTCAGATTCTGCAGCGCGTTGACGGTGTACGTGAAAGGATCGATCACGGCAATCCAGCTCAGCCAGTTCGGAAATCCTTGAATTGGATAGACCGCGCCAGAAGGAAAAAACAGCAGCGTATTCAGCACGCCGAACAGAGCCCGCGGCACCAGCGGATCGTCCACCCGCACCATCACCAGGAACATAAAACTGATCATGGCAATCGACGCCACGAGCACGACGATCGCGAGATAAAACAGCCGCACCGGATTCCACAAATCCGGTATTCCCGCGATCAATCCTCCAATGATCACCAGCACCATGCCCGACATGAGCCCCTTCAGCGCTCCCGACCCAATCAGTCCCAGCACCAGCTCGGATTTGTGGATCGGCGTCACCAGATAGCCTTCGTGCAAGCCTCGTGCCTTGTCGTCGATCAGCGTAATGCCTCCGCCGATCATCGCCGTGATGAAAATCGCCATTGCGGTCGAGCCGGCCAGCAGAAACTTCACATATTCAATGTAGGGATACACCTCGACCGTGTTGAGTTCCACCTGCGCGTCCAGGCGCGGTTGCACGGCGGCCGTGTTCAGATTGTCGACCATTTCCTGTACGCGTTCCTGAATCGTATTGGAAAGGAACTGGTCGGTGTTGTCTTCGGTGAAAACCAGCCGCGGCCGGTCGTGCTGATAATATCGCCGCGAAAAATCCACGGGAATCTGCACGACTCCGTGGATGAATCCGGCGCGCAGATCGTCCACCGCCTGGGGCAGCGAATCGTAATGCACCACCCGGAAGGTCTTCGGGCCCATCTCGATCCCGGCAAACATTTCCTGCACCTGCCGCGACAGCGCCGAATTGTCGTTGTCGACCACGGCCACCACCGCGCCATGGATGATTCCGCCGAAGGCGTAGCCGAGCACCACCAGTTGCACCAGCGGAAAAATCATCGAGCTCATCATCAGCGCAGGGCTGCGAATGAACTTCCGCATGTCGCGCTCGATCAGCGCCCAGATCCGGTAGAGGCTCATGGTCGTTTCGTCTCCCGCGTGCCAAATCTCTTGAGAATCCGCGCGCGCCTAGCGATAGAGGTGGCTGACGTCATATCGCCCTCCCTGCGCCGCGTCGCGCAGCTCGCTCCCCGTATAGTGGAGAAACACATCGTCGAGCGTCGTGCTCTGCACGGAAACTTTCTTCACCGTCACACCGCTGCTTCTCGCCAGGTCCATCAGCGCGGCCACCGTTTGCGGGCCGTTGTGCGACGCGATATGCACCATTCCGTCGCGTTCGCTGACGCCGGCAGCTTGCGCCAGGACTTTCAATTGTTCGTTCCATCCCGCCGGCGCGCCGGTGAACTCTGCTTCCACCACGTCGGTGCCGGGAACGCTGTCCTTTAGCCGTGTGGGTGAATCGAGAGCAGCCAACTTGCCGTGATCCACGATTGCAATGCGGTCGCACAGCTTGTCTGCCTCTTCCATGTAATGCGTCGTCAGCAAAATGGTGAGCTCCGATTTCTCGCGCAGTGTCCGGATCATCTCCCACACGTTGCTGCGCGAAACGGGATCGAGCCCCGTCGTCGGCTCGTCAAGAAACAGAATTTGCGGAGAATGCACCAGCCCGCGCGCGATTTCGAGGCGCCGCCTCATGCCTCCCGAAAAGGTCCTCACCAAAGCGTTGCGGAATTTCAGCAGGTCCACGGACTCGAGCAGCTCGCGAATCAACCTTTCCCGGTCGCTGGAGGGGACTCCGTAGAGCTTGGCGTGAATCAGCATATTTTCCTGTGCCGTCAGCTCGGGATCGGACGTGAACGCCTGCGGGATTACACCGATGGCGTGGCGCACGCCATCCTGGTCCGTCACAATGTCGTGCCCCGCTACGATGGCGGTTCCCGAGGTCGGCGGCGTCAGCGTCGTCATCATGCGGATGAGCGTCGTTTTCCCGGCGCCATTCGGTCCCAGCAGGCCGAAGATTTCCCGGTTTTCCACGAAGAAGCTGATGTCATTGACGGCCACCAGGTCGCCAAATCGCTTCACCAGATGCTCCACGTCGATCGCGTGTCCGCCGTTTGAGTTTGTCGCGTTCATAATTTGGCATACCAACTTTTGTGTGCCGGAGGCGGCAGCATCACGGTGGCCGTCATGCCCGTAAACAGTCGCCGCTGCGGATTCGGCACCGACACTTTGATGGCAAAGGTTTTGATGTCGCGCTTCGTGCGGCTCACGTCGCGCTGTGTGGCGAAATCATTTTCGACGCCTTTGAAGAACACGGTTCCTTCGAGCGTGTCGCCCGAGGGAAGCACGACCTTCAGCGCTTGTCCAAACTGCACGGAGTCGATGTACGTCTCTTCCACATCTGCGCGCACCCACAGATGGTCTACGTCTACGATCACTACGATCGGCGAGCCTTCCGAGACCACCTCTCCCTGCTTCGCCACGCGTACCGAAACGATGCCGTCGAGCGGCGCATAGATTTTCGTGTACCCGAGCTGTGTCGCTACCTGCGCTTCAGATGCTCGCGCCTGTTCCAGTTGCGCAATCGTTGTGGAGATCTCGCTCTGCCGCACGTCCACCTGCTTGCGGTTAGCCTGCGCAACGTCAAATGCCGCCTCCTGCGCTTTTACGGAATCCTCGAGCGATTTTACGTTGGCCTTGGAAGCCCGCAAAGTGGCCTCGGCATGGTCGCGGTCCTGCGCTGCCGCCACGCCTGCGTCATAGAGTTTTTGCGTGCGATCGAAATCAGTTTGATCGCGCCAAAGTTGAGCCTTGGCCTGTTCGAGCTGCGCGCGCGTTGAGGTCATCACGGCGCGAGCCTGCACGAGCGAAGCGTCGGTTTGGTCGTTCGTCCACGTATAGTTATGGCGCGATTCGTGGACCTGCGATTCGAGGCTCGCGACGTTGGCCCTGGCGGCTGCCAGATTCGCCTCAAGCTCTGTCGGGTCGAGCTCTGCGATCAAATCTCCTTTTTTCACCACCGACCCTTCGTCTACAGTGAGGTGAATCATCCGCCCTGTGATTTGCGGGCTGACAATCACTTCGTTACCGTCCACGACTCCGATCAGGGGAATTGCATGGTTGAACGGAGTCGTCGTCAGGTAGACGATCAGCGCAATTACGAAGACCATTCCGAGAATCATCAGAAACTTCTTGCCCGTCATCGGCTCCTCGCCTTTCTCTTTTCCAGTCCGTGCTCGATAAAATCCAGCAGCGCGCTCTTTCGCCTGGCGACGGCCGCGGGAGACAGCAGGTCGCGTCCCGCAATTTCGCTCAAGATCGGCGCGGCTGCGAAATAGGAAGTCGTCATGCCCATCAGCGTGAACGCTGCGTCGTGCGGATCCACCCCCCGGATCTCGCCCGCCTTGATTCCATCCTGAATGGCGCACACCATCCGCTTGTGAAAGGGCTGCAAATATCCGCGAACAATCCAGTCGAAATTCTTGGTGTGCTCCATCGCCTCGCGGTGCACCAGCCGGGGGTAATTGGGGTGCGAGGCAAGAAAATCGAAATAGGAGGTCACCAGCTCTTTTACCTCCAGGGAAGGAGAGTCCTTCCTCCGCGGCGTTCCAAAAACTCCCTTGCGGAGCTGGCGGAACAGGTTTTCGAGGACGGCCCGATGCAGGCGGCGTTTGTCCCCGAAGTAGTAATAGAGCATCGCCTTGTTTGCGTGGGCCGCCGCCGCAATCTCGTCGGTCCGCGCTCCGGCCATCCCCTGCGCCGCAAATTGGCGCTCGGCAGCGGCCAGGATCCGCCTGGCCGTCGCCCCGTCCTCCACTTTTCTACGTCCGCGCGCCATGGTTTGTTACTCAGACCCCCACACGTTTCATCATTTCTTCGTGATACCTTTCGCCAACGGCCACACCTTTCGGCGCGATCGCGTCGATTTCCGCCAGTTCGCGAGGAGAAAGCGAAATGTCGAGGGCCGCGAGATTCTCTTCGAGGTATTTGCGCCGCTTCGTGCCGGGAATCGGCACCAGGTCGTTTCCCTGCGCCAAGACCCATGCCAGCGCAAGCTGTGCGGGCGTGCAGCCCTTCCGCTGCGCCATCGCCTCGATCTTGGGCACGAGTTGCAAATTCTTCTGGAAGTTTTCTCCCTGAAATCGCGGCGAAATCCGGCGGTAATCGTCCCGCGCGAGGTCCTCGAAGCGACGGACTTGACCCGTCAGAAAGCCGCGGCCGAGCGGGGAATAGGGAACGAAGCCGATGCCCAGCTCGCGGCAGAGCGCGAGCAGGCCATCCTCGGGCTCGCGGGACCAAAGCGAGTATTCGGTTTGCAGCGCGGTGATCGGATGCGTCTTATGCGCGCGGCGGATAGTCTGCGGGCCTGCCTCGGAGAGTCCGAGGTGCAGCACTTTTCCTTGCTCCACCAGGCGCGACATCGCGCCGATGGTTTCCTCGATCGGTGTTTCCGTGTCGATGCGGTGAATGTAGTAGAGATCGATGGTCGAGACGCGCAGGCGGCGCAGGCTCGTTTCGCAGGAGTTCCGGACGTAGTCTGGCTTTCCGCTGATGCCGCGCTTTTCCGGCTGGGCGGGATCGCGCAGGATGCCGAACTTCGTGGCAATCACGGCTTCGTGGCGGCGGCCTTCAAGGGCGCGGCCGAGCAGCTCCTCGTTGCGGCCCATGCCGTAGACGTCGGCGGTATCGAAGAAGGTGACTCCGCGCTCCATCGCGAGGTGGATGGTAGCGATCGATTCGGCTTCGTCGGTGGCTCCATAGAACTCGGACATGCCCATGCAGCCGAGCCCTTCGGCGGAAACAACCAGCGCGCTTTTTCCCAGCCTGCGATATTCCATGTTTGATGGCCTTCTTCCTTCTAGGAATTCAACTAACTGGTTAGTTTAATCGTGGTCCACAAAAGGGTCAAGCGCGGACCGGCCAAAAATGGTTTCAGGGGCCGAGCGCGCCGGACGGGCCGGAAGGCAGCTCGATGGAATATTTCGTGCGTTGTTTTTCGCGGTGCAGCTCGAACGCCAGCTCGATGAGGCGGTCGATCAATTTCGAATACGGCAGGCCGGACGCTTCCCACATTTTCGGATACATGCTGATCGAAGTGAAGCCGGGGATCGTGTTGAGTTCGTTGATGTAGATTTTCCCGTTGCGGCGGTCGAGAAAGAAATCGCAGCGGGCCATGCCCGTGCCGTCGATGGCTTTGAAGGCGCGCACGGCATTGGCTTGCAAAGTGGAGACTTGCTTCTTGGTGAGCGGCGCGGGAATCACCAGGCGCGTGCCTTCTTCGAGATATTTCGCCGTGTAATCGTAAAATTCGCGGTGCGGGACGACTTCACCGGGCACGGACGCCTTCACGTCGCCATTGCCCAGGACGGACACTTCGATTTCCCGGGCTTTGACGCAGCGTTCGATCAAAATCTTCAGCGCGTATTCCCCGGCAAGATCGATCGCTTCGGTCAGTTTTTGAGGCGAGTTCACGCGCGTCATGCCGACGGAAGAGCCGAGCGTGGCGGGCTTGACGAAAACCGGGAAGCGAAATTTCTTTTTCACTTCACGCAGCGTTTTGCCGCGATCGCGCTCCCAATCGCTGCGGTGCACGGCGATAAAGGGAACGATCGGGAGTCCGGCTTCCGCGAACAGGCGCTTTTGCACGTCTTTGTCCATGCCGACGGCGGAGGCGAGCACGCCCGCGCCGACATAGGGCAATCCCGCAAGTTCGAGAAGTCCTTGCACCGTGCCATCTTCGCCGAAGGTGCCGTGCAAAACGGGAAATACGACGTCGACCATCGTGGTCGGCTGCCCTGAAGCGGGGCTGAGCGGGACAAGGGCCGCTGCGCTGGGATCGGGGGGAAGCACGACACGGTCGCCAGTCTTCAAAATTTCCGGCAACATTTTCTGCGCGTTCGAGCCAACGAGCCAGCGGCCGTCTTTCGCGATGCCGATGGGAACCGCTTCGTATTTTTCCGGGTCGAGCGCGCGAATGACCGAAGCCGCGGAAGCGAGCGAGACTTCGTGTTCGCCGGAACGCCCGCCGAAAAGGATGCCGACGCGGAGACGCTTGCCGGAAATCATCGCGGGACCTCGTTTGAAATTCGGGCCGGGGGAACGGGGCGCGTCACAGGATCTTCTTTCCGAGCCCGGAAAGAATCAGCTCGACGCCGAGAGCGGCGGTGGTGTTGTGCAGATCGATCACCGGATTGATTTCGACGACTTCGAAGGAGACCATGCTTTTGCTGTCGGCAACCATTTCGAGCGCGAGATGCGCTTCGCGATACGTGACGCCGCCGCGAACGGGCGTGCCGACACCAGGGGCGTCGGACGGGTCCACAAAATCCATGTCGAGGCTGACGGCGACGCCGGCGGTATCGTCACCGGCAAAGCGCAGCGCCTCCGCCATCACTTCTCTCATACCTCTTTCGTCAATATCACGCATAGTAAACACATGGACGCCCGATTCCTTCACCAGGCGGCGTTCTTTCGAATCGAGATCGCGAATGCCGACCAGCACCACGTTGCGCGGCTCGATCATCGGCTTGATGCCGCCGAGCTCGGTAAGCTCGGGAGGGCCGTAGCCCATGATGGAGGCGAGCGGCATGCCGTGGACGTTGCCGGAGGGCGAGGATTCGGGCGTGTTCATGTCGCCGTGGGCGTCGAGCCAGATGATGCCGATGCGCTTCGCTTTCTTGTGGAAGTGCGCGGCGGCACCGGCGGAGGTGCCGACGGCGATGGAATGATCGCCGCCGAGAACGAGCGGGACGAGATCTTCGTCGAGAGTTTTTTTGACTTCGTTCGCGAGGCCTTTGCAGGTTTCGACGATTTCGCCGAGATATTTTGCGTTTTTCTCGCCGTAGTGCTGCTCTTCGGGCTGTGGGACGGGGAGGTTGCCGACGTCGTCAACCTGGCGGCCGAGCTGCTTCAGGCGGGATTGCAGGCCGGCAACGCGGAGGGCGGAAGGGCCCATATCGACGCCGCGGCGGCTGGCGCCGAGGTCCATCGGAACTCCGATGATGCGAACTTTTTCAGGCATCGCGGCCCTTTCTTCGCACGGCTTCCGGACACGTATGGGAAGCTCAAGGATAAACTCGATAAAGCATGCGCGGGAAGGGAATCACTTCCCGGATGTGCTCGGTTCCGCAAATCCACGCGACGGTGCGTTCGAGGCCCAAGCCGAAGCCTGAGTGAGGGACGCTGCCGTAGCGGCGCAGGTCGAGATACCACTGAAACGATTCCTCGGGCAAATTGTGCTCGCGGATGCGGCGAATCAAAGTGTCGTAATCGGACTGGCGTTCGCCGCCGCCGATGATTTCGCCGTAGCCTTCGGGCGCAATCATATCGAAGCTGAGCGAAAGATCAGGACGCGCAGGATCGGTTGCCATGTAGAAGGCTTTCATTGCGGTAGGATAGCGATGAATGATCACCGGCTTGTCGAATTCCTTGGAAATGATGGTTTCTTCGTCGCCGCCGAAATCATCGCCCCATTTGGCGGGATTGCCGGATTTTTGGAGAACTTTGATGGCATCGTCGTAGCTGATGCGCGGGAAGGGCGGCGTGATTTTTTCGAGCTTTGCAATGTCACGCTGGAGCGCGGCGAGTTCGCGGGCGCGATTTTTCACGACGGATTGCACGATGGCGCTGACGAGGCCTTCGCCGAGCTGAATCATGTCTTCGAGATGGGCGTAGGCGGCTTCGGGTTCGAGCATCCAGAATTCGGTCAAGTGGCGGCGCGTCTTGGATTTTTCGGCGCGAAATGTGGGGCCAAATGCATAGACCTTGCCGAGAGCGGCGGCGGTGGCCTCGACGTAGAGCTGGCCGGATTGGGTGAGATAGGCCTTCTGGTCGTCGATGTAATTCACTTCGAAAAGCGTGGTGGTGCCTTCGCAGGCGGCGGGGGTAAAAATAGGGGCGTCGGTGAGCGTGTAGCCCTGCGAGTCCATGTAATTGCGCGCGGCGAGTTCGGCTTCGGCACGGATGCGGAGGATGGCGGCCTGGCGCGGCGTGCGGATCCACAGATGACGCTTGTCGAGGAGGAAATCGACGCCGTGTTCTTTGAGCTGAATCGGATAGGGCTCTGATTCCGAGACGCGCTGGACGACTTCAATGGCGCTGATGTGAATTTCGTAGCCGCCGGGAGCGCGAGGTTCGGCCTGAATTTTTCCGGTGACGACGACGCTCGATTCCTGTGTGAGGCCTTTCAAGGCGTTGAAAGCTTCGGGATGTTCTTTGAGCGAGACGACGCCCTGGATGACTCCGGTGCCGTCGCGAAAGATGGGGAAGAGCAGCTTCCCGGACTCGCGCAAGTTATAGAGCCAGCCGCGGATGACGACGGATTGCGCGGCGTGCTCACCTGCGTGGTCGATGGTGATGATGGGAGTAGGGGCTTGGGCTTCTTGGGTCATTTAAGGTTTCCAGGGCAGAGCAGCGCGATCCGTAACTCGTGATTCGTGGTTCGTGAACCCGGCCGCAAACCTGCGGGCAGGGGGCCGGGATATGTTGCGAACCGGAATGAGGCCGACCGATTGTTTTCTGTGAGTTACGGCGAATCCGGTTTTTGGGTGTGTTGCGAACCGGAAGCGCGAAAAAAGCGAAAAATGACATGCTAGGAAAGGGGAATCTGTGCGAGCGCGCCAAGCGCAGGACCGCCTGCCGGATGAGGTGCGGTCGCGGATTGTGCTGAAGGTCAGCATGTCGTTCAATGCCCCAAAACCCAGCATACGAACATATCATGGCTCGCAAATCACCGTCCTTGTGGACTTTTGATTCGCGGGCAAAATGAGACGATCCAACACGATGCAAGGAGGATGGCGATGCAGCACATTCCAATTCTGCTACCGCTGGCCGTGGGCGCGATCTTGTTCGCCGGTACCGTGTTGATTCATGCGCTGCCGTTGGGCGCCACGGTCAACTTCGTCCGCCACGAGAGACAACTCGGACGGGTGGGCAAGGCATTCCGGAGCGATCTGGCCATCGTGGGCCGGGGAATATTCTACGCAGCCATCGCGCACTTGGCTGAAATTGCCTTGTGGGCGGGACTGTTCGTGCTGTTGGGAGAATTTCAGGACTATGGGACCGCCTACTATCACTCCGCCATGAACTACACAACCTTGGGATACGGAGACATCATCATGTCGCCGTCATGGAGATTGCTGGGACCGATGGAAGCCGCGACGGGGATGCTGATGTTCGGTGTCTCGACGGCGATGATTTTCGCGATCATTCAGAGATTGGTTGAGGCGAGATTTGTCGACATCAAGAATTGAGGGCGTCCAAGCCGTCATGTCCATGCGGCGTGGACGAAGTCATCGGCATGAGCCGTCATCGTAAAATTGCCCGCTTGCCGCCATCGCCGCGAGCGAATGGCCACAAGCAATGATGCGCTGGTTGAGATCGTCATTCTGGAGGGCATCCGGCGCAATGAAAGCCAGGTTGTCGCGCATCTTGACGTACTTATCGCTCAGGTTCGCCATATTTTGAAACTCGGTGTTCAAAAGCTGATAGGCGCTGCGATCCGAAGGCGTGGAAACAGCCACCATCGCCAAGCGAAGGTTTGTCGTCGCACTCGTTCGATACGGCGCCAGCAGACCCGCGGAAAGAGGGAATCCGTTCTCAATCGCGGATGCAAGGGCTGTATGCCATTCGCGCAATGTAGACATTTGCTCGATTCCTGCGGCCAAAAATCTCTGTGAAAAACCAGGATTTTGTGAGACGGGTTGCGACGGAGTCGGCGCGGGGGGTGCCGCGGTGGACGCGGAAGAATTGCTGCTGCCGGACCGGATGGGCACGCTGAGAGCAATGGCGCTTCCGGAATAGCTAAGCGAGCCGTTCACTGCTTCTGCAAGCTCTTCCAGACCAATGAAAAAGTGGCCGTTCATCTGAATCACGGGCACCCCCGTGGATTGACCGTTGATAATCAGCGTACGTTTCTCACCGGCGTCCTGTGGAATCGTGAGCGTGGGGACCAGAAGGGTCAGTGTGACGGCCAACAATGCGAACATCGATTTTCCAATCATGATTTACTCCCGGGAGGTCGGAACTAAGCGGGGGAGACGCAACTCCACCCCCGAAGTTTGCCGATCTTATCGTGAATTTATGGCCTATTCCATTAATTCGAGATTGATAGGCCTGGGGGGGGCTGGTAGGATGCGCGGCAATGGGCGCTGAGGAAGAGCTGCGGATACGTTTTGGCGGGCTGCTGGGCAAGGGCGAAGTGGTGGTGTACACGCTGCTGGCGGTGCTGCTGTTTGCCACGGCGATTGCGACGGTGGCGAACGCGGGACTCTTGCTTTGGCAGGGGCTGGTTCACTGGACAATTTCCGAGCAGACGCTGGAAGTGCTCGACCAACTGCTGGTGGTGCTGATGTTGGTGGAGATCCTGCACACGGTGCGGATCTCGATCCGCTCGCACGTGCTGGTGACGGAGCCTTTCCTGGTGGTGGGGCTGATTGCGTCGATCCGGCGGATGCTGGTGATCACGCTGGAAGCCGCGACGATTTGGAAAAGCGGATGGACTCCCGAAACTGCGAGCATCTTCCGGGCCAGCATGATCGAGTTGGGATTGCTGGGATTTTTGGTTCTTGCGCTGGTATTTTCCATCACGCTGCTGAGGCGGTACGCGCCCACTTCCGAGTAGACCGAAACTCGTCAGCAATCAGGCGGATTTGGCGACGAGGTCGGATTTGGCGTGGGGCGCGGTCTGCGAAGAAGCGGCACCAGCGGGCGAGGATGTAGAAGGCGTCGCACTGGACGCGGAGGACGCAGCAGGCAGCGAACCCGCGGCGGAGAGTAAGGACGCAGAAGCCGCCTCGGGTGCCGACTCGGACGCGGCGGCGGGCTTGGCGCAGACACTGACTGCTTCTGTGATTTGATCGGTTTCCTGCTGCAAGAGGGATTGCCACTTCTGAAACGCCTCTTTTTCCTGCGCCACTTCATTCAAATTGCGATTCATGCGCTCGACGTACTGGCGGGTGACGCGCTCCATTTCCGCTTGCAGAAGTGAATTTTCCTCGGCCTTCCGCGACCAATATTCCTCAAATTTGCGGCGTTGAGAAGATTCGTAGGATGCAATCGCTGACTGGCGCTGCGTGGCGTCCTGAAGAATTGCGTCGAGGGAAATTCCGGCGGCATCGAGAGCCATGAGAAGGGAGGCGCGCTTGCTTTCGGCAGGCAGGCCGCGAAGATGGTCACTGTTGAGCATATCGATGATCTTGTTGATGCTGTAGCCGAGGCGAGGCGCGACGACGCCGGCGGAGCGATAGATGTCTTCGAGGGGCAAGAGGTCTCCCTGCGGAGTGCCGAGGCTAGCAGGAGAGATCGCGTCGGCAGGGGCGTCGAGGGCCGAGCCGTCGGAGGCAGGGAGGGCGCCGAGAGCGCGTGGTTTGGCGCCGTCGTGCGGCGCGCGCTTCGATCCGATGTTGAGCCATTTATTTTGCATGTCGGTCGTCTCCTCGAAAGTCGAAGTATCGTTCTGAAACATCGCGCGCGGAGGATTTCTTGAGGCAATTTCAAAACCAATCACGGGCCGCTCGATAACAGGAGGAGGAAAAGTGACGGGAACCAGAGGAAGCGGCTCGGGCGGGCGAATGAAGATGGGAGAATTCTTAGAATTTTTTTGCGCGGCCGGAACGGAGTGAGTTTTGGGCAAGACGGGGCGAGACTCGGGCGTGGCGATGTGAAAGGAAGGCCTTGAAGACGAGTCCGGCAAAGGGGAGTCCTTTTCTCGCTGCATGCCAACGATAAATTCCGAATATTCCTTGCGGCAGTACTTCGTCTGCGCAGAGAACTGGCCGCGGTGCCAGGAGACATGGATGCGCACGCCGACGGGGATGGGCGCTTTGAGGCGAATACATGCGCCGGATGGGGACATATCCTCGATGCGGGCAGAGTGCGTCTGTGGTGTTCCATCCTGGTCTTCCCAGGAGACGCGGGCGAGGGCCATCATGGCGGTTCTCGGCTCGGGGACGTGGCCGGGCGCGGTCTCCATGATTGAGTTCATCGGCATTTTCCGTGAAGCGATGAGGAGGAGAGCCGAATAGGGGTGCGAGAAAGTAACGGCCGAGCGGGGAAAAAATCAGGAGCGGGCGGGACGAGCGCGGGATTCGTCGAGCTCGGCTTCGAGGCGGTCGAAGGACTTGCGGATTTCGTCGAGCGAAGGCTCGTGCGGCGACTGCTCCTTCAGTTCCAGGACGAGAGGGAGCGCTGCGGGAACGGAAGAGAGAGCTTCGAGAGCGGCGGGCCAATCGACGGAGCCGCTCCAGGGAAGAAGATGCTCGTCTTTATCGCCGTGATTGTCGTGAATATGGAGAAGGACAGCGCGGTCGCGGAGGATTTCCCAGCCGGAGGCGACACCGCCTTCGATTTGCGCATGGCCGATGTCGAAGCAAATCTTCAGGTCGTGGAGATGCGTTTCGGTGAGGAACTGGTGAAGGGAAGCGGGCGAGCCAAGCTCGTCGGCGGTGTTTTCAAGAGCGATAGTGACGCCGCGAGACTTGGCGAAGACGGAGAGATGCTCGAGAGAATTGAAAGCCGCGTCGAATTTGCGAGGGTCGGCGGACTGGCGGCCCGTGCCGAGATGCTGGACAAGATAGGGAACGGGAATGCGCTCGGCGACTTCGAGGGCGCGCTTGACTTCGTCCATGGCGTCGATTCGGCGGATGCGTTCGGGATCGGAGATGGAAATGGCGACGCCGGTGTCGCGGCCGGGAGCGAGATCGCGCTCGGTGGGCGAATGGAGGGCGCGCAGGGAGATGTGGTGCTCTTCGAGGCGGGCGGCGAGTTCGCGGATGGCGTCCGGAGAACGGTAGTCGAAATGGAAAGGCGAACAGTAGAGCTCGATCTGGGAAACGCCGGACTGGGTGAGTTCGCTGAGAAGCGAAGGACTGAGAGGCTGCTTGACGAAACGAAGCGTGGAGAGGACGCGTTCCATTTCACCCTCAGTTTAGAAACTCTATGGTCAAGGGAAAAACGGCGGGCGTCAATAGGAAGAGAGGAGTGTGGTTCCGAGCCGAAGCGTGCGCGGTCAGCCGAGGACGAGAGATTGGATGCGGCTGAGGAGAGAAAGCTTGGCGGAAGCGTCAGCATCGGAAAGGAGGCCGAGGCCGCAAGAGGTGCCGAGATGCGCGCGTCCACCGGAAATGCGCGGAAGGATTGCTTCGACCTTACGCGCGACGGCTTCAGCGTCTTCGAGAGCAGGATTCTGTCCGTCAAGGAAACCGAGCGCGAGAGGTTTCGAAGAGCCCGAAGAGGTGACGGCGTCCGGCAGGGCCGGAGCGGAGGCGAAATCGAGGCCGAGGAGATCGACGGGCAAATCCTGGAGCGAGTCGTAGAGCGGAGTCGCGTCGTTCCAGTAGAGATAGAGTGCGAGGATAGAGCGGCGGGAATCCGCGGCCGCGGAATCGCGGGCGGAGGCGAGAGCGGCAAGGCCCGCCGAGAGCAGAGGAAAATCTTCGGGGAAAGCGGCGGCAGCGGGCTCGTCGATTTGAATGATGTCCGCGCCGGCCTGGGCGAGGGATTTCACTTCGGCGGCGAGGGCCTCGGCAAACGCTTCGACGCGATGGGCGAGCGAGGAAACAGATTCGGAGGCGCCGCTGGCGGAAGAATCGGCAGAAGAAAATTTGGCGAGCGTGTAGGGGCCGGTGAGGACCGGTTTGATGGAAAGCTTTCCGGCTTTGCCGCGCGGGGTGGAGAGATTGCCGAGAGCGTTGCGCGCGAAGACGTATTCGTGAGTGATGAAGGAGCCGCGGCGCAGAGGGCGTCCGGTGAGAACGGGCTGTCGATAGCGCTGGGATGAGCCGGGAAAGGTGTGCGTGCCGTCGAGGTGCACGTTGTCCATTTCCCGCATGAAATGGGCGATGGGATCGAGCCAGCGGACCTGGCCATCGGTGACGATTTCAAGGCCGGCCTCGACCTGTTCGGCGATAGCGCGGCGGGCCATGGCGTTTTGGGCGTCGACGAGATCGGCCGTGGTGCGGGAGCCGGATTGAAAGGCCTTCCACGTCTCGTCGAGATGGAGCATTTCGGGAGCGGCGCCGATGCGCGGATAGCTGCCGGCGCTTGAAAGAATGAGGTGGGATGGCGCGCGTTTCATGCAGGACCCCGGGAAGCGGTACGCAGACGGTAGTCGAAAGAAGAGGAGGCGTCAAGAAGGAGTATGGGACGAATGGAGTCCGTCGTTGGATTGGCCAGGGAGCGTTTTGTCGACTGACCACCCCGACCTTGAGGCAGGGGCCTCAAGGCTCGGATGGAGAGTGTAAGGCGGAATTTTTCAGAAAAAAATACGCACTGAGTAGTGCGACTCGTTACACCTTCGCCAGGTAGGTTGTAAAAAAGAGCAGCCTCATTGTGCCGGGGCGGAGTCTGGCTGATCGCCGACGGAGAAATAGGTGCACTCGGGATGATGGAAGACGAGCGCGCTGACGCTGGCTTCCGGATCCATCATCATGCCTTCGGTGAGATGGACGCCGATTTCTTCGGGGCGAAGAAGGAGCCAGAGGCCGGCCTGATCGTCGAGATTGGGGCAGGCGGGATAGCCGAAGCTGTAGCGTTTGCCGCGATAGCGCGAAGTGAAGCGCTCCTGCATGGTCATCGCGGGGGGATCGGGGAAGCCCCAATCTTCGCGGATGCGGCGATGCAGCCATTCGGCGCAGGCTTCGGCGGATTCGAGCGCGAGCGCCTGAAGCGCGTGCGAGTAAAAATATTCGCCATCGGATTTGGCCTTTTCAGCGCGGCTGCGGATGCCGGCACCGGATGTGACGACGAATAGCGCGAGATGGTCGCGCGCGCCAGCAGAGGCGGGAAGAATGTAGTCGCTGAGGCAGAGTTTGTCTCCCGCGCGCTGGCGCTGAAAATGAAACGTGTGGAGAGGCGAGGAAGCGCCGGGAGCGAACAGAGCGATGGAATTCGCGTGGCGCTCGGCTTCGAAAAATTGCCAGACGGCGCCGATTTTCATGAAGGAGAGAGCCTGGCGCTTCACTTCTTCCATGTTCTGAAAAAGATCAACGGCTTGCGGATCGCGCTCGGTGAGAGCCTTTTCAAAATTTCCCCGGAAGCCGAGATGGCGGCCGAACACCATGTAGGGATTGACGTAGCTCCAAATTTCCTGCACGTCGGGAACGGCGCGGACCTTGCGGTCGAGATAAGCGGCGTGGGGAATGGAAATGCTGGTGCGTACGCGCGGCGAGCGTTCTTCACCGGCGGGCTCGGCGGGACGCGGAGCTTCCTCGACGGCAACGGCCGCGCCTTGATACCGATTGCTTTCGAGGACGGACGAGCGGCGATCGGGATCGGAAAGCTCGTTCATCAGGCGCAGGCCGGTCATTGCGTCTTTCGCATAGCAGACGGCATTGCTGTAGTGCGGCGCAATTTTTGTGCGCGTGAATTTTTCGGAAAGCGCCGCACCGCCGACGAGAAGAGGCACGTCGATGCCCGCTTCGCGAAGATCGATGGCGGTCGATACCATCTGCTGCGCGCTCTTGACGAGGAGGCCCGAGAGTCCGATGGCGTCGGGACGATGCTCGCGGTGGGCGCGAATCAATTCCTCGGGCGGGACTTTGATGCCCAGGTTCACGACGTCGTATCCGTTGTTTTTCAAAATGATCTCGACGAGATTCTTGCCGATGTCGTGGACGTCGCCCTTGACCGTGGCAAGGATCACGCGGGCGCGCTTTTCCGTGTCGGATTTTTCCATGAACTGCTCGAGATGCGCGACGGCGGTCTTCATCGCCTCGGCCGATTGCAGGACTTCGGCGACGATGAGTTCGTTGTTGTTGAAGAGGCGGCCGACTTCGTTCATGCCGGCCATGAGAGGGCCATTGATGATATCGAGCGGGGCCGAGCCTTCGGCCCGCTTGCGTTCGAGATCGTCGACGAGGCCGTCCTTCGAGCCTTCGATGATGTAGTTGGCGAGGCGCTGGTCGAGCGGAAGATCCGCCGCGGCGGATTTCTTGCGCGCGCCGGTGGCTCGGAAATGCGCGGAAATCGCGGCGATGTGGAACTGGTTGACCGCGATTTTCTGCTCGCGCGATTGTTCGCGCCAATCAGCGGGGGCCGCGCGAAGATGCTCGGCCTGCGGATGATCGTCGGGAACATTCGTTGGCGGGCGATTGAAGAGCAAGTCTTCGGCGAGCTTGCGCTCCTGCTCGGGAATCGAGGGGTAGCGCTCGATGCGCTCGGCATTCACGATGGCGAGGTCCAGGCCGGCTTTGGTGCAGTGATAAAGAAAGACGGAATTGACCACTTCGCGCGCGCCGGCGGGAAGGCCGAAGGAGACATTGGAGATGCCGAGCACCGTGCGAATGTGCGGAATTTTCTGGCGAATCAGGCGGACGCCTTCAATCGTCTCGACGGCTCCGCCAATATAGTTCTCGTCCCCTGTGGCGCAGGGAAAGACGAGCGGGTCGAAGATGATGCTCTCCGGATGGATGCCGAATTTCTCGGTGAGCAGGCCATAGGAACGCTCGGCGATTTCGAGCTTGCGCTCGCGAGTGAAGGCTTGCGCCTGCGTGGGATTTTCGTCGATGCAGCCGACGATAAGCGCCGCCCCGTAAGTGCGGGCGAGCGGGCAGACGCGCTCGAATTTCTCCTCGCCGTCTTCGAGGTTGATCGAATTAATGATGCTCTTGCCCTGGCAATAGGTGAGCGATAGCTCGATGGAGCGCGGGTCGGTGGTGTCAATCATGACCGGCGCCTTGATTTTGCGGATGAGCTTCTCGTAGAACGGCGGAATGTCTTTCAATTCGTCGCGCTCGGTGCTTTGCAGGCAGACGTCAACGATGTGCGCGCCGCTTTTCACCTGGCGGCGGGCAATCTCCGTGGCTTCTTCCCATTGCTCGGCGGCGACGAGCTTTTTGAATTCGCGCGAGCCGATGACGTTGGTGCGTTCGCCGACGATGAGCGGACGTGTGGAATCTTCGGCCTCGATGACGTCGATGCCAGAATAAACGGCGCGATGGCTCGGGGCCTGCGGGCGGCGCGGCGATTTACCGCCAGCCATTTGAGCGATGGCGCGGATGTGCTGCTCTGTAGTGCCGCAACAGCCGCCGACGATGTTTAACCATCCTCGGTCGATGAAGCGCTCAAGCTGCTCGGCGAGCGAGGTGGGCGTCTCGCCGTATTTCCCTTCTTCGTTCGGCAATCCGGCGTTCGGGTAGCAGGAAACGGCGCGATTTGTGAGCGATTGCAGCGAGCGAATGTGATCGGTCATGAACTCGGGACCGGTGGCGCAGTTGAGGCCGAGCGAAACGAGGTCGAGATGATCGAGCGAAGCCCAGAGGGCCTCGACCGTCTGTCCGGCGAGCATGGTGCCCATCGGCTCGATGGTGACGGAGATCATCAGCGGAATGGGCTGGCCGATTTCGTGGCTCAGGTCTTGGATTGCGAGCGCGCCCGCCTTGATATTGCGCGTGTCCTGGCAAGTTTCGAGCAGCAGGATATCGGCCCCGCCTTCGACGAGGCCTGCGGCCTGCACGTGATAGGAATCGCGCAGCTGCGAAAACGTGACTCCACCGGTGACGCTGATGGCTTTCGTCGTGGGCCCCATCGAGCCGGCAACGAAGCGAGGCTTCGCGGAGGTAGAAAATTCGTCCGCGGCCTGGCGGGCCAGCTCGGCGGCGCGGCGGCTGATTTCGCGGCCGCGATCTGCCAGGCCGTATTCGGCGAGCACGAGAGGCGTGGAACCGAAAGTGTTCGTCTCGATAATGTCCGAGCCGGCTTCGAGATATTTGCGGTGGATGCCGAGAATCACGTCCGGGCGCGTGAGGACAAGGTTCTCGTTGCAGCCTTCGAGATGTGGGCCGCCGAAATCGTCCGCCGTGAGGTGAGACTGCTGAAGCATGGTGCCCATGGCACCGTCGAGGACGAGGATGCGCTGACGAAGGAGTTCGCGGAGGGCGAGACCCTGCTGGATGAGGTTTCTCATGTCAGGCGCGCTCCTTGGGCAAGCGAAATGGAGCGCTCAAAATTAGATGAGCGTGAAAACGGCGCCGAAGCGGGATTCTTCGGATTGGCACGGACACTGCGGAATTGGCTGCGAATGTTGAAGTCGGTTCACTCGCCATTACTGCTTAGAAATTCGGGCTGCACACTGGCCGGGACCAAACCAGCCTTCTGGCCCCGTGAGAAAAGCTCGCGAACGGCGCGGCGGCCTTCCTCTCCATAGTCTACGGTCCAGTGGTTCACGTACATCCCGACGAACTTGTCGGCGAGATCCGGGTCCATATCGCGCGCGAACTGCATGGCATAGTCGAGCGCGGCTTCGCGATGCTCGAGCGAGTAGGTGACGCTGTCGCGGATGATGCGAGCGACCTGGCGGCCAAGCTCAGGGCCGAGCGAGCGGCGGATGGCGTTGCCGCCAAGAGGAAGCGGCAGGCCGGTCGTCTCCTGCCACCACTGGCCGAGATCGACTACCTTTTGCAGGCCGATTTGCGAATAGAGGAGCTGGCCTTCGTGAATCAGCAGTCCCGCTTCTACTTCCTTGTTGTGCACGGCGTCGAGAATTTTGTCGAAGGGCATCGAGATGGTTTCGACTTTGGGCTCGAAGAGCTTGAGGGCGAGATAGGAAGTGGTCAGTTCCCCGGCGATGGCGATTTTCCGGCCGGCAAGCTCGGTCTTCTTGATGGGTTTGGTGGAGACGACAATGGGGCCGTAGCCCTCGCCAAAGCTCGCGCCGCAATCGAGCAGAACGTACTTGTGAGCGACGAATGCGTAGCCGAAGAAGCTGAGCGCGGTGACGTCGTAGATCTCGTTGTGCGCCTCTTTATTGAGGGTCTGGATGTCGCAGAGGGTGTGGACAAACTTCACCCCGGGGAGGCGGACCTTGCCAGTCGCCAGGGCGTAGAACATGAAGGCGTCGTCGCTATCGGGCGAATGCGCGAGGCGGATTTCCGCTGGTTTTGTCGTGGGAGCTGGGGTCGACATTTCCGTAAGCCGTCCTATATCTCACGCAGAAGAGCAATCTGGCACTCTCGGGCAAAAGAGGGTGGTGCGACCTCCTGGAGCCCGGTGCGGAAAGATCGTGCCAAGGGTGGATGTCTTCCGGCGTGAGTGCCGTGATTGAGACGTAGGAAGGATACCACACCCCCGGCCCCCCGGATAGGCAGACAGGGACTACGGGAGTCGAAGGCCAACCAATAGGCAGTCGGGCAGATGCTTTTGGGAAGTCAGCCGGCCGAGCAGGCTATTTGGATTGACTTGTGGAAGGGGAAGAAGGCTTTCCGGGGATAGTGGGGATCCAGCGGACGATGGCGGTGATGACAGCTTCATCGACGTGGCCCGGCTTGTGGTACTCCTCCGGCGAAGATGGGGCGGTGCCGGAGACGAGCATGTGATTGAGGCCGGGAAAGGACTGAATCGTGGCGTCCTTTTTGTTCGCGAGAGCGGATTTCCAGGCGTTGAAGTCGGCAGCGGGAACTTGATAGTCCCGGTCGCCCTGCAGGACAAGAATGGGGATCGCTAAGGTTGCGGCGATGGTTTCGGGGTGGTAGCCGCGCAGGTCGAGCCAGTAGGAAGCGGGCGAATTCGTGCCAAGAAAATTCACCGTATCGCCCTGGCGAAGAAGGGGGCTCTCGATCTGCTTCGCGGAGTCCTCCGCCATTTGAATTTCCTTTTCCGCCTGCGCACTCGGGATGCCGCTGAGCGACGCGATGTACTTCAACTGATCCACGGCGAGCTTTTCAATCGGCTCGGTAGGGGCGGCAAGAAGAATGAGTCCGCGAATTTGCGCGTCGTGACTGGCGATGCGCGGCGCGAGATAGCCGCCGAGGCTGTGACCAAGGAGAAATACGCGCGAGGAGTCGATTTTGGGCTGTTTCGCGACCAGAGCGACGGCAGCCTGCGCGTCGCGGATGACTTCGTCGTCAACGGTGAGAGAAGCAGGATCGTCGCTGATCTGCGTGCCGTATTTCGCGGTGCGCTTCGTGTAGCGATAGACGGCGATGCCATGCGAGGCGATCCCCCACGCGAGGTCCTTGAACGGCTTATTCGGGCCGATGGTTTCGTCCTGGTCATGCGGGCCGGAACCGTGAACAAGGACAATCACCGGGAAAGGGCCGTCCCCATGGGGGATTGTCAGAGTTCCCGGCAGGCCGTATTTACCGTTCACGAGCGGAAGAGGATATTCGGTGAACGAAGAGGGATGAGCGTAGGCGGGAGCGATCCAGGGAGCGAACGGCTGTTCGTGCGGACGAAAAAAAAGTCCGGCAAGCTTGCCGTCGGGGTCGAAGGCCACGCGAGCGTCCAGATCGGCGCGTTCGAACTTGCAGACGACGGTGACGATCTGCTGTGCACCGGCCTGGTCGACGCGCGTCTGGTCAATTGAGAGAAACGCGCCCACATGCTCGATCAAATTGTTCCAGGCAGCGGCAACCTTGCCCGGGGGCAGCGCGGCCGCCATTTGCGCGTTGTAGCGCGCTTCGACCTTGGCGAATTGTCCGGCGACCATGTCGTTGACGATTTCTTTAGCGGTGTCGATGAGGGGAGTCGCCTGAAGTGGTGATTGAGGGGCCGGTTCGGCGGGAGCGGCGGCAGACTGGGCGCTACACAGGGAAGCGAACAGGAGCAGCCCGGCTATTGCCGCAATTGCGCGGAACGACCATGGGCGCACAGCGCGGCGAAGAAGATAGGATTTCGTGAAGCTCGACAGTTTATATTTCATTTCTGAGTGAGATGGGTTTTCCGCGGCGCGGGTTGGGCGCGAATGAAGGGTACGAGCGAATTCCCAAAGCGGCGGGGCGAATTTCCTGGCTGGATCAGGCGCCCGCTGCCACTCTTTTTGTTTTCGCCAACTGGACGCCGCGGATGGCTGCCAGAATCAGCGCGATCTTGAGCACTTCCCCTGGCAGGAAGGGAACGGCACCCTGTGACAGGACAGCGGCTCCGCCGAGGTGAAGGGAGGCAGCCAGCCAAGAGCATCCGCCTATGAAAATCAAAGCGTCTCCGGCGACGAGAGCGCCGCAAAGGCGGAAGAAATTCTTTGCTGCGCCACGCTCAATGAGCCATCCGGTGAAATACGCTGCAACCGGATACGAAAGCAAATAACCGGCTGTGGGGCCGAAAAAGCGGGCGGGGCCGGGCATTCCGAAGGGCTGGAAGACTGGAAAGCCTGCGGCTCCTTCCAGAAGATAGAGGCCGAGGGCCAGAGCGCCGCGGCGAGAGCCGAGAAGTACGGCGACGAGCAGAACGCCAAACGTTTGGCCTGTGATCGGCACGGGCGTCCAGGGCAGAGGAATTGCAATCTGGGCGCAAAGAATCATCAGGACGTTGGCGGCCAAAATGCGAAGAACGTCGGAGGTGAAATTTTCGCGGGGGAAACTGCGATCGGCCAGAACCTTTGTCTGCTGCATACGTCTCCTCAAAAAGATTGCTGCGGCGGGGAAGCGCCAACGTCCGCGGGCATTATACCCGAGACGGCAACGTCATTCCTGCTTTTCCTGGGAAATAACAGGGTCGTCGAGCGTCGCAACGGCGCCGTGTTTATCCGCGGCGTGCATATTCCCGTCGCTGTCGAGAAAGAAGGAGCGCTTGCCGCTACGGCCGTATTCGGCGGGAGACGCGGCCAGCTCGAATTTTTGAGCGATGCCGCCGGGATCGGGAACGATGCGGTAGCGGTAGAGGTAGCCGTTTTCCTCGCCCGCCGCGAGCGATGCGTCGACAAGGTTTGCCTGCTCGGGAGATATCTGGCCTTGCGGCGCGGGACCGAGCTCGGCTAGTGATTCCGGCAGCCGGCCGAAAGCGTCCGAATATCTGCGAATGGTGAGAGCAAGTTCGCGGAGTGAATTCATGACTTCTGTTTCCTTCGCCGCGAGGTCCGCGGCGGCCCACTGCTGCGAGAGTTCGGGAATGTCAAAGAGAACGAGCCCCAGCGAGAGGATGCGCCAGCCTCCGCCCTCGCGAACGAGACCGAATTGCGTCGTTTGTCCCTTGGTGACCGTGACGGGAATGAAGGCCAGGTTTTCGTGGATGCGCGGGTCGCCGAGGCGGAATTCGGAGGTACCGTCGGAGGCTTCGCAGCGGAGAATGGGATGATTTTTCGCGTCGGAAGAAAGCAGCGGGTGCCCGGCATTGTCGGTCAGGGAGATGTGGCGCATAAAGAGAGTGCGCTCTTCGGCGGGAAGCGCGCGAAAGGCGCTGGCGTTGTTAAACGTGAGATAGGTGGAGAAGTGAGAATCCTGCCAGCGGCAAGCGTAGGTGAGAGCGGCAATGAGAGCGGAAGATGGGTCGGCTTCCTTGCCATCGACGCCGTCCGTCGAGGCCGCCTGGGCGCGAAGCGGAGCTGCGTAGGCAAGGAAGGATGCAGCCAGCAGCAGAACAAGAGCGGGAAGAAAAAACCGGATGGCGCGCGACGTCATTGTGGTTGTGATTTGGCCTGAAGGAGGATGGTTGCCAGCTCGCGCGTGAATTGCGAACGCGGCAAAACGCGCGCGCAGCCTGCGGAGCGGGCACGTTCGGCGAGATCGGTCTGCACGTGGGAAAGAAACGCAACGATGGGGAGATCGGGAAATTTTGAATGGAGGCCCACAATCGCCTCGACGGGCTGACACTTGGCGTTGAGATCGACAATCACGATGTGAGGAGAATTTTTGACGATTTCAGCGAGAAGCGGCGCCGCAGATGGAAACGTGCGCAACCGGACGTTGAGTTGTTTGGCCGTCTCGAGCATTTTGGCCTGAAAGAAAAGATCGTCAACGAGAGCGAGAGCATCCGCCATTTTTTCGCGCCTTTCCTATCTCACGTGTAGCACGTGAGCGGCGGAGAGACAAGCGCCGCGCGGAAAAATGTCGTGCATCCGGGAGCGCGCGGAGACTTGCGGCCCATTGCCTGATGCGGCCAGAATTCGCAGGAAGTGCGATGATAGGTGGGCAAAAGAACGGAACCGGAGGGACCGCTATGAACGCCAAAGCCGCGCCACAATCGCTGCCGGGAATCGCCGTGCTGGAGCAGACGCCGATTATTCTGGAGAAAATTCTGCTGAGCGCCGGGGAGGAAGAGTTTCTCTGGAAGCCGGCGGCGGACCGTTGGTCGATTTGCGAGGTGCTGGCCCATCTGGCGGACACGGAACAGCACGTGTTTCGCGGGCGCGTCGAAAAAATGGTGAAAGAAAAAAATCCACCGCTCGCATCGCATGACCAAAACGAAGCCTACGCGCGCGGAGAATATTCGAAGGGAAGCGGACGCGAGAACCTGAAAGTCTTCTGCCACGAGCGAGACAGGAGCCTTTCGATGCTGCGATATCTTTCGCCCGAGGCGCTCGCGCGCACGGGACAGCACGAAAAGCTGGGGACAATCACCGTCGGGCATTTGATGAACGAATGGGCGTTTCATGACCTCGGCCATATCCGGCAGATTGCAGAGCTGTTCCGCGCGAAAGTTTTCTATCCGAACGCGGGACCGTTTCAGCAGTTCTATACGGTCAAGCCATAAAGAATTTTGGATTGCGGGAGAGGAAGCAGGCGATCAGTGGCCGGCGCTTTCGTCTTCTGTGACGCCGACAACTTCGTCTAAAACAGGTCCCGGGCGCCCCTTCACGCGGTCGTAAGCGGTGATCTGGCACGTCGAGCCGAGAGCTTCGTTGTAATACGTAGGAACGCCGAGAGCGGTGCGCAGCTCTTCATTGAACTGCCGGAGATCGGCGAGTTGCTGGCGGTGAGCCGGGAACTTCTTGCCGTTATGGGTCAGCAGAAATTTCTGGTAGCCGGCATCCCAGAGGCGCGCGAATTGTCCCTGCATCATGATGCAGGGGATTTCGGTCATCTGGAATTCGCCCTTGTTGTTCTTGCGGAGTTCGGCGCCGCAGGAATATTTTTCGATGCGCACCACGCCGCCGGAATTCCGGACAAGGAAACCCTTCGCGGAGAGCGACTCGATCTGGGCTTGCGTGAAGAGCTTGTCGACGTACCACATCGCCCATCCAGAGTATTGATTCATCTTCCGGCTGTCAAAGGCAAAAATCGGCATCGCAATTTTGGCAAAAAACATCCAAAATAAACAGAGATATGGTTTCCTTCACCCCATCCGTCCTCGTTACGCCTGCGGCCAAGGCCGCCCGATGTTGCGCGTCCCATTTCCCCCGCGCCCGCCGTTCGATTTGTTAAACTGACCGGATTCGACACTCTACGCAAGGTTGGCAGCGGGCCTGATTTTGCGGTTTTCTGCACCGAGACGAGATTCTTGCAGCTATTTTTTACGAACAGGGATTGCATGAGCGCTTTGAATAAGACGACAATTTCTTCCGCTGGGACAGGGGCGCATACCATAAAGCCGCTGGGGCAGCACTTGTTGGACCGTATCGGCAATACGCCGCTGCTGCGGCTTGGGCGCGTGGGCGCGGAATTTCCGAACGTCGAATTTCTGGCGAAGGCGGAATGGTTCAATCCCGGCGGCTCGGTGAAAGATCGCGCGGCGCTTTCGATGATCCGCGACGGCGAGCGAAGCGGCGCACTGCGGCCGGGCAAGATAATCCTGGATGCCACGAGCGGAAACACGGGGATCGCCTATGCGATGATCGGCGCCGCCCTGGGATACCGCGTGAAGCTTTGCTTGCCTTCGAGCGCATCGCCCGAAAGAAAACATATTTTGCAGGCATATGGCGTCGATATCGTCTACACGCCGGGAGATGAAGGAACCGACGGGGCAATCCGCCGGGTGAAAGAAATTTTCGCGTCCGACCCGGACGCGTATTTTTATCCCGACCAATACAGCAATCCGGCAAACCCTGCGGCGCACTATGCGACGACCGCGCCGGAAATCTGGTCGCAGACTGAAGGGCGAATCACGCACTTCGTCGGGGGGCTCGGCACAACCGGGACTTTCTGCGGGACGACACGGCGATTGAAAGAGTTGAATTCGGCGATCCGCTGCATCAGCTTTCAGCCTGATTCAGGCTTCCACGGACTCGAAGGGCTAAAGCATTTGGCCACGGCGATTGTGCCGAAAATTTATGATGCGGGGCTTGCGGACGGGGACTTGGCGATCGAGACCGAAGCGGCGCATCGGATGGTGAAGCGACTGGCGCGCGAGGAGGGAATTCTTACGGGCGTGAGCGCCGGGGCCGCCTTGGTCGCCTGTTTTCGAGTCGCGAAGAGATTGGCGCCGGGTGAGGGGGCTGTGATCGTCACTGTTTTTCCCGACTCCGGCGAAAAATATCTTTCGGACCGGTTTTGGAGCGAGGACGATTGAGCGCTACGAACCTGAAATTGAGCGAATCGCTTGCGGCGCGGATTCGCGCGCACGGCGTCGAGACGTATCCGCACGAATGCTGCGGCGCGCTCCTGGGACGCGACGGCGAAGCCGGCGCTCCGCGTTTGGTGAGCGATTTGTTGCCGCTGGCAAACCGGCGCGACGATTCGCCGCGTAACCGTTTCGAACTGACGCCGGATGATGTCCGCCTAGCGGAAAAAGCGGCGCGGGACAAGGGGATCGAGCTGCTCGGCTGGTATCATTCGCATCCGGATGCTCCGGCGCGGCCAAGCGAATACGACCGCGATCACGCATGGCCATGGTATAGCTACATCATCGTGAGCGTGCAGAAGGGCGAACCGCGCGACATGACTTCGTGGCGCTTGCAAGACGACCGGACAGGCTACGATCCGGAAGCGATTGAAATTTCAGTCTAGAACCGGCGCGGAATATTTCGAAGTGCTCTGCGCATCTAAGGGGAGGAGCGCGAATGGGCGTGAAAGTGATCATCCCGACGCCGCTACGGGCGTACGCGGGAAAGCAGGAAAGCGTCGAGGTGCAGGGCGCGACGGTCGGCGAAGCATTGACCGCGCTGACGGCGAAGTTTGGAGACCTGAAGAAGCACCTTTACACGGAAGATGGCCGTCTTCGCAGCTTCGTAAACGTGTACGTGAACGACGAGGACATCCGCTTCCTGCAAAAGGACCAGACCGGCCTGCGCGAGGGCGACACGATCAGCATCATCCCCTCGATTGCCGGCGGCGCATGAGCGCTTCAAGACATTAAGACAAGGGAGTTTTGCGATGGCATCGAAGATAGAAGTTCCCACGAAAACGGTGGCAGCTGCAACGTCTGCAACGCTTTCAAACGAGGAGATTCTTCGCTACAGCCGCCACCTGATCATGCCGGAAGTCGGCATGGAGGGGCAGCTAAAGCTGAAACAGGCCAAGGTGCTGTGCATCGGCACGGGAGGCCTGGGCGCGCCGCTGGGGCTGTATCTTGCCGCGGCCGGCGTGGGACGGATCGGGCTGATCGATTTCGACGTCGTGGATTTCACAAATCTGCAAAGACAGGTTCTGTTTGGCAGTGGCGATGTGGGAAAACCGAAAATCGAAGCGGCGGCGTCGCGGCTGCGCGATTTGAATCCGGATATTCGAATCGACACGTTGGAAACGCGTTTGACAAGGGAGAACGCGCTCGGCATTTTGAAAGACTACGACCTGATCGTCGATGGCACGGACAATTTCCCCACGCGCTACTTGGTGAACGACGCGTGTGTATTGCTCGGAAAACCGTATGTATACGGTTCGATTTTCAGGTTTGAAGGACAGATAACCGTATTTGCGGAGCCGGATGGGCCCTGCTACCGCTGCCTATATCCTGAACCGCCTCCGCCGGGCCTTGTGCCTTCATGCGCCGAGGGCGGAGTGCTCGGCGTGCTTCCCGGCATCGTTGGCACGATTCAGGCGATGGAAACGCTGAAGCTGATCATCGGAAAAGGGCAGCCGCTCGTCGGCAGGCTGCTGCTCTTCGACGCTCTGGCGATGAAATTCCGCGAGTTGAAGCTCCGCAAAAATCCGGAATGTCCCGCGTGCGGCGAGCACCGCACCATCACGCACCTGATCGATTACGCGGAATTTTGCGGCATTCGTGGTGAGGAAGCGGAGGCGCCGGTGACGTCCGTCCCTGAAATGACGCCGAAAGAACTGAAAGCGCGGCTGGACCGCGGAGACGATATTTACGTGCTCGACGTGCGCGAGCCGCACGAGTATCAGATCTGCAACATCGGTGGGCATCTGATTCCGCTCGGCGAACTGCCGCTGCGCGCGGCGGAGCTTGATTCATCGCAGGAGATTGTCGCGCACTGCCGCAGCGGCAAGCGGTCTGCGGAAGCCGTCGAGTTTCTGCGCAAGGCAGGCTTCCGCAAATTGTGGAACTTGAAGGGTGGTATTCTTGCCTGGTCAGACGAGGTGGATCCGTCCGTGCCGAAATATTGAGCGCGGCGGTTTTACTTCGCTTTCCCGCGCGGGAAGATGTGTGAAAAGCGGAACACTGAGGAGGGGCAATGGCGGCAAAGATTACAGTGGCAAATAACGGACCTTTGCTCGTTTCGGGCGAATTCGAACTCCTCGACGCTGAAGGACGAGCCTTTGGCCTCGCTGGACGCGCAAACATAGCGCTCTGCCGTTGTGGGCACTCGCAGAACAAGCCGTTTTGCGACGGCAGCCACAAAACGAACGGCTTTCAAAGTGTCGTCGAAGCCCGGGAACTTCCTCCTCAAAAGCCCAAGGCTTGAGCTGGGCTAGTGGGTAAGACCCTCGCCCCGAGGTAACCTTTTTACACTGCCTGGCGGTGTAAAGGCAGCCGGGAATAACTCCTGACTTCTTTCCATTCTCGCAATTCATTTAAAAGAAAATGGTTAGATAGTACTAAAACTATTAGTACGAAAGGCATGCCGTTTGCACACCGTTTTGTGGGTAGGTGTAGTCGGCTGGGGGTTTTGTGCTACGTCATGGCGATTTTTGGGGGCTCCTCGACCGCTTTCGTCTTGCGCTGGTCTGTCTGATCGGTTTGATGGGGTACAGCGCTGTCTTGATGGCGCTGCGCGAATCTCCATTCCGCGCCAATCCGTTTCTCGACACCTACATGCAGATGGCGGGCTGCCTGATCGCGTTCACTTTTGCCGCGAACGCATTGGTGAGATTCCGCGGAACGCGTGATCGCGCTTCGCTGATACTCGCATTCGGATTCGCACTGGCAGGATTGATTGAGGCGGGGACGAGCGTGATGCTGGTCCGTGGCGCGCTGATGTCCTCGGACCTTGTTGACCATGTCTCTCTCAGTTGGCTCGCGGGGCAGACTCTTCTCTCGGTCCTGGTGCTGGCGGCGTTGACCGTCGAGCGGCGCGTTCCCTTCGCGCGCGACCCGGGAAAAGAGATTGCCGGTGCGACGCTGATCGTTGGTGGGCTTGCCTATCTGACGAGCGTCTTTTATTTCCTGCTGCCCACTCCGCCCAAAATTCATCCCGGCGCACTCTTTCCGCGTCCCTGGGACCTGCTGCCCGCAGCGATTTTCACGATTGCGGCGTTCGGGTATTCCTTCCGCCTGCGGCGCGTCGAAGGATGGCTGGACCGTGCGCTCGTGGCAGCGGCGGTGATGGACGCGATGTGCCACTTGTCGATGAGCCAGTCGCAACACATTTTGGATGCGCCGTTCACGCTCGCTCACGTCCTGCTGGTCAGCAGCTTTGCCGTTGTGCTGGGTGGTACGTTGCTCGACAACGCGCAATTGTTCGATCAGGTGAGCCACATGGCGGCCTCCGATCCGCTCACGGGCCTTTCGAATCACCGGCGCCTTATCGAGGTGCTCGAAAGCGAATTGCAGCGCTCACGGAGAACGGGAAGAAGCTTTGCTCTTCTGCTTTTCGATCTGGACGGGTTGAAGAAGATCAACGACAAATACGGACATTTGACCGGCAGCCGCGCCATCCGGCGCTTGGGGCTGGCGCTTCGCGAAAACAGCCGCGCCATCGATACTCCGGCCCGTTACGGCGGCGACGAATTCGCGCTCGTCCTGCCGGAATCGGATGCCGAAGATGCCTACCAGGTGAGCGGGCGAATTTGCGATCAGTTGGCGAACGATGGGGAACAGCCAAGAGTTACGGTGAGTGTGGGTGCGGCCGTATATCCGAAGGACGGCACCGCGATAGACAAGTTGTTTGCTGCGGCCGACCGCGAACTCTACCGGATGAAAGGGCACGGACAAAAAAAAATAAGACTCGGGCACGTAGCCGCATGTCTCTAGACCGAGGGGAGCATCATCAATGCGATTTGGGATGGGGGTCCCGAAGCCTTACATGATATCCCGCAGCGAACGGCGCGTGCCGATGGAGGTCGGCGTGCAGATTTTTGGCAACGGGTCCACGCCGGGCAGGGAAACCACCTTTACGGAGAATGTCAGCTCGCGTGGCGCGCGCGTACTGAGCAGCCGCCGATGGAACATAAACGACCACCTGATGCTGATGACGATGACGGGATCGTTCCGCTCTCTCGCGCGCGTTGCCTACTGTGAGATGGTTCCCGAGGCCGGATTTGCCGTGGGGCTGGAGTTTCTTGAGCCGAGCGGCGATTGGGTGATTCGCGGCGGAGCGGCGAACTGAAGCGCGCACGCCCGCGTCCACCGGAGCGTGCCGCATCGGAATTCCCCCTTACTGAATGAACCCGAGATCGGGAACGGGCGTGGGGCCGGCTCCCTCTGGAATCTTTCCGAATTGCGCTTCATACCGTGCGACGTTTTCCTGCAGGGCCAGCGCCAGCCGTTTGGCGTGCGCCGGGCTCAGGATCAGGCTGGACACGAGTTTTCCTTGCGGCAAAGTCGGAAACATGTAGATGAAGTTGAGGGTAAACTCTTCCCCGTTGTGATGCACCACGGCCAGATTGGAATATTGCCCCAGCAACTCCTTTTCGTCGGCTTTGATTTGCACCTGTTGCTTCTGCAATTCAGCCATATAGCGTCTCCTCGCAAGCGGATCGGATGCCCACTATAACAGAACGGCGGAATTCTCATCCCCCCGCGAATTTAGTGAGGAATCGTGCGTGCCTCGCGCAGGTGTACCGGTCGGCGCGAATCTTCGTGGGAAATTCAAGGTGGTTTGCGCCATAATTCTTGGGCGGAAAAATTCATACAGGTGCTGCTGCTCTTTTGAGTCCTGGCCAGCAAGCTGCAATAAAAAAATCGGGAAACGGAGCGCTGTGGGCGCTGATCGCCGTGTTCTTGGTGGGCATCGCGGCGATTGGCTGGGCCATCTTTGGCCCCTCCGCGCCATGGAATCCGCCGCCGCAGATCAAGACAGAGGCCAATCCGGTGGCCGCCACGCCGGAATCGCTCGCAGCGGCAAAATCGCTTTACATGTCGCATTGCGCGCATTGCCACGGCCAGACGGGAGCCGGCGACGGCTCTGAGGCCGGCAAGCTGAGCGTGCAACCCACCGACTTTACCGACGCGCTGGCGATGAAGAAGGCAACGGACGGAGAGCTTTTCTGGAGAATCGGGGCGGGGCGCCGGCCGATGCCCAGTTTTGCGAAAAAACTGACCGAGCAGGAGCGCTGGGAGCTGGTGAATTACATCCGCACGCTTGCTTCGCCTCTGCCTAAATAGCCGCAAACTTCTCTGCGGCGAGTTGACACCCTAGTTCAGCTTGGCCAGAGCGGCGGCGACTTCCTGGAGATCCGGCACGGTGGGAATATCGTAATTCTTGAACCACGCGAGATTCCCCTTGCGGTCGACGACGGCGATGGCCCTGCCCGTGATGCCTTTGTCGGCCAAATAGACTCCGAATTTTTCTGCAACGGCGCCGCGCGGATGGAAATCGGCGAGCAGCGGATAGTGGATGCCCATTTTTTCCGCGTACGCTTTGTGCGACCACACGCTATCGACGCTCAGCCCGAGGATTTGCGCGTCGAGGCCCTCGAATCTCTTCATCTCGTTGACGAAGCACACGTGCTCGTTGGTGCAGACAGGACTCCAGTCGAGCGGGTAAAAGACGATTACCACGTTCTTCTTGCCCTTGAAATCGGAGAGCTTTACTTCGGCTTGGCTCTGATCTTTCAGCGCAAACTCAGGAGCGGGCGCTCCTACGGTGACTCCCATTTCCAGGTCCTCCTCGCGATCGGACGTTAGGATTGCGGACGCATTGTGCAGCGGAGTCCATCATATCCGATGCGGCGGAGCGGTACAAACTACGTGGCTTCGCGTGCGACGAACGCACTGCCGCCGGCAATCTGCTACCATTTTACGGCCTCGCACAGGAGCCACGAAGACTTGCCGCGAACACCGCTCGAAGAAGCCTACCCCCGCATTGATTTTCTTTCCAACAGCCGCAATTGGTGGGCGAGGCTGAAGGGAACTCCACCCGAGTGCGTTCATCTTCGCGATGGCCATCACTGGATTGCAACTCTGCTTCCAGACACTCTGTTCCTGCGCGGCAAGCGCCTCGACCGGCGCATCCCCGCGCGTCCGGAAGTGATGCTTTGCCTCGATTGCCTTGCAGAAGCGGCGCAAAGGGAAATCGGCGCGTATCCGGGCCGCGTCGTCGCCTTCGAGCCTGACGCGCAATCGTTCTCACAATTTTTTTTCCTCGCGCCGGAGGATTTCGAGATGGCGGGTGTGACGCCGGAATTGGCCGAAGCGGTCCGAGCGAAGCTCGAATCCGACGGGCGCGTCTGCGAAGATTGCCGCGCGCCTGCGAGCTGGATTTGGTTTTCGCGTCGGGATGTACCGAGCCTTGACGATGTGGAGAAGATTCGTGAATCTGCGGGAAGGGCCTATTGCGCCGCGCACGGCGTGCGGCGGTTGTGGCAGACATTCGGTGAAATGAAAGAAGCGAGCGTGTACTATATGAACCTTCCTTACGGTGAATCGGGCGCTTTCCTCTGGATCTGACGATGCGCTTGCGCGAAGTGGTAGAAAAATATCTGGCGCTTGGCGGCGGCTATGGCCGCTCGGTCGCACTCGCGTCTTTCGACCTTCCGCCCTCGGATGCCGAGCGCATCTTCAGCGCCATCGATGACGATTATCAAATCAGCCGCTTCCTTCATTTCACCAATTCATCCGGCGAAGCCTACGCCATCAACGGCTATCCGCAGACGCACCTCACGATCGACGCAGGGATTCAGCCGCTTCTGTAGATTTTCGCAACTGGGCGAGATGCGGGCTACTTCACGCCCACGGTCAGGCGCTCGGCAAGGGCCTTTTGCTCGGCAAGGATCTCCCGGGGTAAGCGGGAGCCGAACTGCTCGAAGAATTTTCCCGACTGTTCGTTCTCTTCCCCCCACTCCGCCCCGTCGACTCGCAGCAATTCGTCCACAGCGCTCGATGAAATAGAAAGACCCCGCAGGTCGAGCGCCTCGCGAGCAGGCACGAATCCAATCGGTGTTTCGACGGCGTTCGCGCGCCCCTCGATGCGCCCGAGCATCCATTCGAGCACGCGGACGTTGTCACCATAGCCGGGCCAGAGGAATTTTCCATTCGTGTCGCGGCGAAACCAGTTCACATAGAAAATCTTCGGAGCGCGGCGGAGTCGCGGCTCCATATCCAGCCAATGCTGGAAATAATCGGCCATGTTGTAGCCGCAGAAGGGAAGCATGGCCATAGGGTCGCGCCGCGTGACCCCCACTTTGCCCGTCGCTGCGGCGGTCGTTTCCGATGCCATCGTCGCGCCCATGTACACGCCGTGCTGCCACGAGCGCGCTTCATAGACCAGCGGAGCCACGCGCGCGCGCCTGCCGCCGAAAATCAGCGCGGAAATTGGCACTCCCTCAGGATCTTGCCAGTGTGTGGAGATGGAAGGGGCCTGCGAAGCCGCCACCGTGTATCGAGAATTCGGATGCGCCGCCGGACCGCTCTCCCGCAACCACGCCTCTCCGCGCCAGTTCACCAGTCCGGCCGCAGGCTCGCTGCCAATTCCTTCCCACCAGATATCGCTGTCCGGCGTGAGAGCCGTGTTTGTGAAGATGGCGTCGTGCGAAAGCGCCGCCATCACGTTGGGATTCGTTTTCAGATTCGTGTGCGGTGCCACGCCAAAGAATCCGGCTTCAGGATTGATGGCGCGCAGCGTTCCGTCTTCGGCGACGTGCATCCAGGCGATATCGTCGCCCACCGTCCAGACGCGATAGCCCTCCGTTTCAAGCGCGGAGACCATCATCGCCAGGTTTGTCTTCCCGCAAGCGCTCGGAAAGGCGGCGGCCATATAGGTGACTTTGCCGGAAGGATCTTCGAGGCCAAGGATCAGCATGTGCTCCGCCATCCAGCCTTCGTCGCGCGCCATCCAGCTCGCGATTCGCAGAGCAAAGCATTTCTTGCCCAGCAGCGCATTCCCGCCGTAGCCGGAGCCGACGCTCCAGATCAGTTTTTCTTCGGGAAAGTGCAGGATGAAGCGGCGTTCGGGGCTCAGATCGCCAATCGAATGCAGGCCGGGAACAAAGTCGTCTGAATTCCCCAGTCTTTCGACGGCGGCCGCGCCCATGCGCGACATTTTGCCCATGCTGGCGACGACGTAGGGAGAATCGGTGATTTCGACTCCGATTTTGCTATAGGGAGAATCGGCGGGACCCATGATGTAGGGAACCACATACATCGTACGATTTCGCATCGCGCCATCGAAAAGCGGGCGAACCTTTTCCTTCGCCGCTTCCGGGGACATCCAGTTGTTGGTCGGCCCGGCATCTTCCCGCTGTTGCGTACAGATAAAAGTAAGTCCCTCCGTCCGCGCCACATCGCTCGGATGGCTGCGGTGCAGGTAGCTGCGCGGGCGCTTCCGCTGGTTCAGCTCAATCAGTTGTCCCGTGACAAGCATTTCCGCCACGAGCCGCCGGTATTCCTGCTCGGATCCATCGCAATAGACGACTTTTGCTGGCTTGGTGAGGCGCGCCGATTCATCCACCCATTTTTCGAGAGCCGACGGCAAGGATTCCTCCGGTTTCCCGGTGCAGGTGGGTCTTGCCCCGCCTTGTGAAGCTGTGGCGAGCGTTGCAGACCCCAATCGTGCGGGTAACGGAAGTCTAGGCTTCGGATACGTGAAATGCAAGGCAAGCGGGCGGGTGCGAAATCCGGCTAGGCCGCCTCGCAGAGACAATTTGGCTGGCTAGAATGCTTACGGTGAATCCACGCAGCTGTGTGGGGAACAAGCCTTCCTAGAGTTCAGGCTATCGCGGAAGCCTGGGCAGGTAGCACGCTGAGCTTATTACTTCGTCAAGCCGCGCCGCTTCTCTCGTGTTTATCGGCTCATATCCGGCCGCGTCGCCGTTAAGAAAACGCACATAGCGCCACCGCTCGCGGGAATTCAGCTCACCCCATTTGTCGATGCCCACCACGCCTCCTTTTTCGTTGAGGATATCTCTCTGCGCCACGCGCCTTGAAAAGACGGGGTACGCAAAGACAAGGTTCCCAAAGACCCCTGCCCCTTCGTCCGCCTCATCGGCCCAAGAAATAACAAGGCTTGCATCCGAACCCTTTAACCGGGCCACGTATGTTCTTCCAGGAGGAGGCATATCCGGCGTTCCCGAACGGATGGCGAAGTCTTCATCAGAAGCGTCGAACTGGAGTCCGAAATCCGTGCCCATGCGGGTTCGTCCTGGAGACACGGTAAGGCACTCGCGCAGCACGAAGGCCCTCGGTGGAGTAGCAGAATTGAGAAAGAACCTGGAGGCAACGAGGAATCCGAGGAGGAAGCCAATTGCAAGGCCAACGAGAGCAAGCAACTTCTTCTGCCTCAATAGATGCATGTTCGCCTGACGTTGATCGAAGGTCGGGCGCGGTGTTCTTGCCGCGTCCGGCTTTAGTCATGATCTAAGTATTTAGACACCGCGGCTTGCGACCAGTGCGCGACGTTCAGGAGGGCAGCTCCGCCATTGTGGGCGCCTATCGGACGCCTCGTTAGGGGGCGCCACGCCCATGCTATATTTTTCGGCTATGTTTGCTCGCAGGCTGAAAGCGGACATCGTGATAGGAAGCGAGCGACGTCCGGTGCCGCTCGAATGGCTCGACAGCTTCTGCATGAGGAATTTCACAGGCTCGGCGGAATTTGACGATACGCTTCCGGTCGGTGAAGGGTCGCTCGAAGCGGGGCTGCGCGTCGATCCAGCGCGGCTTTCTGCGGCAATGAGCGAATGGCTGACGAAGCGAGGGAAGGGAAACGGTCAGCCGGTGACGGTCGTTTTAGAAGTGAAAAACTAAGGCGTTGAAGCGGTGTATCCCGCAATTGGAATTGTCTAGATCCGAAATCGCGGAGAAGGGAAACAGCAAAGTGAAACGAAAAGAGGAGCCATCTCCCCGCAAATGACTGGGGCGTTGCAGCGGTCGCTTGCGGAAAGACTGACTCCTCACATAGGTTTCGACGCACTCTGAAAACCTTCGTTAGCAAGCGCGTTCCAACTCCATCGCCCTACCCTTCAGGGCATTCCGTAGCTGGCAGCAGGATTTCACATTTGGCTACAAAGCAGGATGCGAGCGCTGGGAAGGATTCAGCGGCGTACTCCGCGGTAACGTCGTTGCTTTCCCAGGAGCAGCGACTTGATCCTCGGCATGGCCTCCAGCGTGGCCTCGCGGCCCGCCTGGATCAGCTCCGGCGTTTTCACAAATTCATCCCACATCACGTGATGCACATTCGGTTCGATGAGCACATCCGTTTCGTCCCGCCAGGTTTGGCTGGCGCGCGTTTGGATAATGGAAAACGACCGGCTGATCACTTCGATCGAATTTCGCGGCCATGTTTTCAGCAGGCCGGGCTCGAGGTGCACTGATATCACGATTTCTCCGCCCATCTCGCGCACAGCCGGAGCGGGCACCGTTTCTGTCAAAAAGCCATCCACCAGGCAGCGGCCTTCGTGTTCAATAGGGATGAACAATCCCGGATAGGCGCAGGAAGCGCGCAGCGCTGGGCTGATTTCCCCGTGCCGGAAATGGACCGATTCTCCCGTCAAAATGTCCACCGCCACAATACACAGGGGAGTTTTCATCTCTTCGAAAAACTTCAGCGAGGTGAAACGGTGCAGAAAATCTTCCAAGCGCTCGTTGGATGCCATACCCTTGCGCGAAAGCCGCCAGCGGCCGAAGTCGCTGAAGCGCGTTTTGCTGCCCTGTTCGGCCATGAAGCTGAGAGAGCATCCGCTGGCATACGCCGAGGCAATCAGCGCGCCCACGCTTGTCCCGGCGATGAAATCGACCGGTACTTCATATTCTTCCAGCGCCTGCAGAACGCCGATGTGCGCGATGCCCCGCGCGAAGCCGCCGCCGAGCGCCAGCCCGACCTTCGGCCTCTCGCCGTTCTGCTCGTAGGCAAACGACCGGAGCCCTTGCAGCGCCTTCCCCAGCCACTTGACGGTTGTGTCCATCCGCTACTTTCCTCGACAGTTTTACTGTAGCGCAAAGCGGCGGCGTCCGGGTTTCCGGTTGACCCTGCGATACCGCTTTTGTAACCTCAGAGATTCGTCTGAACGGAAGATCATGAACAAGCGAATCGAAAGAGTAGCGGTCATCGGCGCTGGAACCATGGGCGCGCGCATTGCCGCGCATCTGGCCAACGCCGGCATTCCGTGTTATTTGCTCGACATCGTTCCTCCGTCGCTCACCGAGGAAGAGAAGCGGAAGAATTTGACGCTCGATTCGCCCGCCGTTCACAACCGCATCGTCCTCGCTGGACTCGATGCGGCGCGCAAATCGCGGCCGGCGGCTTTTTTCACGCCGGAGGGAGCTCGCCTCGTCACGCCCGGCAATCTCGACGACAATCTCGCCTGGTGCGGCCAGGTGGATTGGATCATCGAAGCGGTCGCCGAGAGTCTCGAGATCAAGCGCAATTTGTTCACACGCATCGAGACGGTTCGCAAGCCCGGCACGATTGTCACTTCGAATACCTCCGGACTGCCGATTCACCTGATTGCCGAAGGGCGGTCGGAGGACTTCCAGCAGCATTGGGCGGGAACGCACTTCTTCAATCCACCGCGCTACATGAAATTGGTCGAGCTGATCGCCGGGCCCAAGACCAAGTCGGAAGTGCTCGCTTCGCTCGAAGAAATTTGCGACTTCCGGCTCGGCAAGGGCGTGGTGCGCGCCAAAGACACGCCGAATTTCATCGCCAACCGTGTCGGCACCTTCGCGATGCTCAACGTCCTGCGCCAGATGCAGGCTCTTGAAATGACGATTGAGGAAGTCGACGCCTGCACGGGGCCCGCGATTGGCCAGCCCAAATCGGCCACGTTTCGCACAGCGGATATCGTCGGCATCGACGTCCTGGGGCACGTGGTGCGCAACATCTACGAAAATGTTCCCGACGACGAATCGCGTGAGATGTACCGCCTGCCTTCGTTCGTCGAGGAATTGCTGAAGCGAGGATGGCTCGGCGAAAAATCCGGGCAGGGTTTCTATAAGCGCGTGAAAAAAGGCGGCGAGACCGAAATTCTGACGCTCGATCTGCGAGCGATGGACTACCGCCCGCGGCAAAAGGGAAAATTCGCCTCGATTGATGCCGGCAAGCAGATTGACGACACGCGCTCGCGCTTGCGTGCTTTGGTCGCGCCGGTCCTTGATGGCAAAGGCAGCGACAAAGCCAATCAATTTCTCTGGGGCTGCCTCAGCGGTTCCTGCCTGTACGCCGCGCGGCGCGTTCCTGAAATCGCCGATTCGATTGTCGATGTGGACCGCGCAATGCGCTGGGGTTTTGCGTGGGAACTCGGGCCGTTTGAAATCTGGGATGCGATTGGCGTCGAACGCATGGCGCGGGCGATCGAGAAGCAGGGAACGCCGCTTCCGCCGATCGTTGAAAAGGTCCTGGTTTCGCCGAAGAAGACCTTCTACGAATATGAAAAGGGCGCGAGCCGTTATTTCGATCTCCCAAGCGGCGTTCATAAGCCCGTCGAAGACCCGGCCGGGATTATCGTCCTGAAATCGCTGAAAGACCGTACACCGGTGGTCCAGCAAAATGCAGGCGCAAGTCTGATCGACCTTGGCGACGGAGTCCTCTGCTGTGAATTTCATTCGAAGATGAATTCCATCGGCGCCGATCTCGTGGCGATGATTCACGCGGGCATCCATCGACTGAACGGCGAATTCGAGGCGATGGTCATCGCCAATCAGGCGCCCAATTTTTCCGTTGGCGCGAATCTGATGCTCCTGCTGATCAGCGCGCAGGAGGGCGAATGGGACGATATTCACCTCGCCGTCCGCCAGTTTCAGCGCATCAACATGGCGATTAAGTATGCCCCGCGCCCGGTGGTGGTCGCGCCGCAGGGAATGGCGCTTGGCGGCGGCTGTGAAATCAGCCTCCACGGCGCGCGCATCCACGCCACGGGCGAATCCTATATCGGCCTCGTCGAAGCGGGCGTGGGCTTGATCCCCGGAGGCGGCGGAACGAAGGAGATGCTGATTCGCGCCAACGAGCACGCCGCCAGCGCTGGCGAGGATCTGGATTTGTTCCACGCGCTGAAGCCCGTGTTTGAAAATATCGCTATGGCCAAGGTGTCGACCAGCGGCGAAGAGGCGCGCACGCTGGGCTACCTTCGCCCGGCCGATTTGATTTCCTTGAACCGCGACCGGCAAGTGGCCGATGCTAAGCAGACGGCCCTCGCAATGGTCCGCGCCGGCTATCATCCGCCTGCTCCTCCTGAAATTCGCGTCCTCGGCGAAGAGTTTCTGGCCGCCGCGAAACTGACCGTGCACATGATGGTTCGCGGCGAATACGCGACGCCTCATGACGCAGTCGTCGCCGGAAAGCTGGCCTGGATCCTCGCGGGCGGAAACGTCACGGCGGCGCAGACGGTTTCCGAGCAATACGTTCTCGACCTCGAACGTGAGGCGTTCGTCAGCCTCTGCGGCCAGCGCAAGACCCAGGAGCGAATTGCCTATACATTGAAGACCGGCAAACCGCTGCGCAATTGAGCGGCCGCCAGTGAGGGCTTCCATCCGCTGGCACGGCGCAACCTTTTTCCAGACAAGAGCGTCTCAAAAGCGGCTGAATCTGAGATACTTGTACGATTGTTTTGCGCGCTGGACGCCATTTCGGCATCGCGCGGGAACCAAAGGCGCTGCTTCTGGAAATAATAGCGAGGCAGGGGTGGAATAGGCTCAGGCCGTGAAGCGCTGGAGTGGTGAGGCGAAAGCTCACGGGACCGTGTCGTACGCCGGGGAGAATTTCCTTTCTGTGATCACGCAATTTCCTTGCCGGGCCGCTTGCCCGTTCAAATTGATTTTCTCTTGCGGAGGGTTTTGATGCGGGTGTCGGCCCGTTCAATTTTTTCCTGCTTCGCGCTGGCGAGTCTTCTCACTCTTTCCGCCTGTGGTGGTGGCGGCAGCGGCGGCAGCTCGACTGTCAATTCGATCACCATCGCTCCGGCGGGCACCGCCTCTGCGCCCAATCTGGTGGCCATCAATTCGCAATCGGACTTCACCGCGACGGTCACCCTTGCCAATCCGAACGATATTACAACCACCACTGTCACGTGGCTCGTCAATGGCGTCGCGGGCGGCAGCAGCGAGACCGGCACGGTCGTTTCTTCAGGCACGAATAACGAAGTCGGGATTTACACAGGGCCAACCACTGTCCCAATCACCAACAACGGAGTGGTCCAAATCACGGCGACCACTCCCAAGAATCCCGCGGACACCAGCGACACGACCGTCGTTACCTCCAACACCGCCTACGTGCAAGTCACGGCCGGGGTCGGTTTGGTGGTATCGCCAACGGGCTCCACGGTATCCGCCGGCTCGCAGAAGCAGTTCACTGCCACGCTCAACGGTATTGCCGACAACAACGTCACCTGGTCGGTCACGCCAATTACCGGCGCCAACGCCGGCTCCATCGACTCTCTCAGCGGCATTTACACTGCTCCTCCATTTCCTCCTCCCAACGGAGTTGTAACGATTGTAGCCACGGCACAAGTCGGCAACGGCATGACGACCACGGCTTCCGCCACGGCCATCGTCATCTATTCCGACGCAACGCTCCAGGGTCCTTACGCTTTCTCCTATTCGGGCAACGACTCGGGCGGCTTCTATTCGGTGGCGGGCAGTTTTGTCACTAACGGCCAAGGCACCATCACCAACGGCGTCCAAGACATGACGCGCGTCGGCAGCGGCGGCCAGGTGAGCACGCAACTTCCCATCACAGGAGGAAACTACGTGGTCGGCGCCGACGGCCGCGGTCAGGCGCTTCTCACGACCAGCGCCAACACCACGGGGAGTTCGTTTCGCTTCGCGCTCACCACCAACCAGCACGCCTTCCTCACCGCATTCAACAATTCCGCCACTGGCAGCGGCACGCTCGACCAGCAAAATGCCGACGATCTGAACGCCTCGGTTCTGTCGAAAATCATTGGCCCGTATGTTTTTTCGTTTTCTGGCGAGAGCGCCGCGTTCCTTCCGCGCTCGATTGCCGGACGCTTCATCGCCAGCGGCTCAGGCGGAATCTCGAATCCAGGCTCGATTCTCGACGACAATAACAACGGCACCGTCCATGCCTCCGACACCTCTCTCGGAGGCTCGCTCACGATTGATCCCATCTACGCCACTTCCGGCCGCGGCACTCTTACTCTCACCAGCACATCCATCGGCACGCTCCAATTCGCTTTCTACATCGTCGACCAAACCCATCTCCACCTCGTCGAAATCGACAAGGCTGCCTATCTCGGAGGCGACGTCTATCAAGGTGCTTCCGGCAGCTCGTTCACCACATCCTTGCTCGCGTCCAATCCCTATTCGTTTATCGCCGGCGGCAACTCTTCGCAGGGTCCCTACGCCGTTGGAGGTGTCTTCGCGTCCAACGGCACGGGTGGCGTCAGCAACGGCGCCGTGGATATCAACAACAACGGCACGGCGACTCTGGCTGCATCGGTTTCTTCGTGCTCCTACACCGTTGATCCCTCCACCGGCCGCATCGACCTGATCGTCTCCACCGCCAGCGGCTCGTGCACGTCCGGCTCGCAGGGCGTCTTCGAATTTTCGCTCTACGCTTCTGCCAGTGGTCCTTGGCTCCTGCTCGAACTCGATTCCGCAGCCATTTCCACCGGTGTGCTCTACCCGCAGTCTGGCTCGGTGGCCAGCTTTGCCGGAAATTTTGCGATGGGTCTGGCGGGGCAGGGCGCCTTCAATAACACGCCCTCTTCCTTCCAGCCGTCCACGTCCGGGCAGATGGAGATGGGCGGGACCTCGATCACCACCGGCAATTTCGATATCAGCGCTTTTTCTGCTCTCTTTCAAAACGATCCAGTCGATACCACGAATTCAAGCCTCACAAGTCCGACCTCCAACGGGCGCGCCACTGGCGTCATCAAGTTGACCAACCCGGTCTCCACTTACACCCTGAGCCTCTATTTCGTTTCGGCAAATTCGGCTTTGCTTCTCGATCAGGATGCCCACCGCGTAAGCATCGGCATCTTGACGAACCAGTATTGATCCGCCTCCCGGAGGGGGCATTTTTTTACATTTCCGGCAGGAACTTTTCATGCTCTACCGTGTAAATTCCTATGAGCAGCATCTAATGGCATCATCCGGCTTCGGGATACGTCGGGCCGGTTGCAGTCGCACCACAATGGCGCCGCCGCGGCTAATCCCGGGCTGCGTGCCGTCGCCTCACTAAAGGAGAATGACTACCGTGAACGTTTCCTCTCGCATCGCTTCCACGCTGGCGGCGGTGCTCGCCCTTTCTGGCGTCTTTTTGCTCTCGCCGGCCGCCCCGGCGCAGCCGCAGGCTGCGAGCGCAACCGCGCCCTCCGCGGCTCAGTTCCCAACCCCTTACGATCTTTCCAAGGAAATCAAGATTCAGGGCACGATCCAGCAGATCGACACGTCTAACGACCGCGTGCCCATCGGCACTCACGTCCTGCTTCAGACCTCCAGCGGCGTTGTCGACGCCCACCTCGGCCCGCTCAATAAGGCCAGCCTCGGCGCGCTGAATCTTTCCGTCGGCGAGTCGCTCACGCTGACCGGCATGAACGAGTCCACCTCGAGCGGCACCGTATTTCTCGCCCGCATCCTCACTACGCCGTCCCGCGTGGTGATTCTCCGCAACGAGCGCGGCTTCCCCGTGCGTTCTCTCGTCCGGCACGGCTCCTCCGGTTCGCCGCTGTTCAGAGGAGGACTCTGATGTCCCTCCGCAAACTGCGCCGTAGCATCACGCTCTCCGTTCTTCCTGCGACTCTCGCAGCAATCTGCTTTCTGGGTCTTTCCGCTTGCGGCGGTGGTGGGGGCAATAACAACCTCACTCCCTCCATCAGCATCACTCCGATGCAAACCAGCGTCGCCGTGGGCGTCACCGCGGATTTCCAAGCCATCGTTACCAACTCCAGCAGCGCCGTGATTTGGGAGGTAAATGGCGTCGCCGGCGGCAATTCGACCGTTGGCACAATTCAGTCGGACGGAAGCATTGCCAACCAGGGCGATTACACCGCTCCCGCCGCGGTTCCCAGCAGCAATCCCGTCACGGTCACTGCGGTTCTGTCCTCCAACAAGGGCATCGTCTCGAACTCTGCTTCTGTCTCCATCACGGCCGCACAAGGCCTCACAATCAATCCCGGCAGCACGAACGTCGCCGCTGGATTGACGGCCACCTTCACGGCCGCAATGAACGGCTCCCCCGACACCAACGTCACTTGGTCGGTGAGTTCGGCAAAAGGCGGCGACGTTGGCACGATTGGTGCCTCCACCGGAGTCTATACGGCGCCATTTTTTCCGCCTCCGGGTCAACAAGTCGTCGTCAAGGCTGTCGACAACACTGACAACACGAAGAGCGGCACGGCAGCAGTCACCGTCACCTATGGGCAAAAATCCCTGAACGGCACCTATGCATTCGCCTACACCGGCGACGACGGATCCGGGTATTTCAGTGTCGCCGGCAGCTTTGCCGCAAGCGGTACGGGCACAATCACAGGCGGTGTAGCCGATTCGGCGGATCTGGGCCAGTTTGCTGCAGGTGTCCCTATTACCGGGGGGAGCTACACAGTCAGCGCTAACGGCGCCACCGTCATCAACCTCACCATCAATGGGACTACGCTCACACTTCAGGCGTCGCTGATGAACAATCAGCACGGCCTCGTGATTGAATACGACAACACCGCCACCGGCAGCGGCACGATCGATCTCCAAAATCCTGCTGACTTCACCATCAGCGGCCCGTTTGTCTTTACCTTCAGCGGCGCCGATGGCATCGGGCCGGGTCCGCTCGGCGTTGCCGGGAAATTCACCGCTTCGTCCGGAAACATTCCGAACACCAACGCCATTGTCGACGTGAATGACAGCGGGGATGTAAACAACAACTGCCCCAACTTGAATTGCAACGTTGTTCCGGGACTCCCCGACACTACGTTGAGCGGCTCATACCAACTGGATCAAAACAACCTGGCCTATGGTCGTGGCACGATGACCCTCAACGCTTCTTACTTCTCCACCTTCACTTTTTCCGGCACCACGCAGGTCACCTTTGCTTTTTACGTCGTTGACCATACGCACATTCACCTGATCGAGATCGACAACAACGCCTTCACCAATGGCGATATCTATCAGGGAGCCAGCGGAAACGGTGGGTTTGGAGTCACTATCCTCCCCAAGGGCAACTACCCCTTCGCTGTGGGTGGTGCCTCCTCCAACGGTGCCTACGTCGCCGGTGGCATATACACCTCCGATGGCAACGGCAACGTCACCGGCGGCATCTTCGACAATAATTCCGGCGGCCAGCAGATCAACTCGGGGCTGGCGATTAACCAGTGCGCCTACACGGTCGATTCAGCCACGGGCCGCGTCGATGTTCTGCTTTCTCTCAAGAGCGGAAACGGCTGCACGACGCCCTCGACGACGGTGGATGAGTTTGCCGTGTATCCCACGGCTCTCAGCCAGGCGAGTCCGTCCGAGCCTTCCGCCGTCATGGTTGAGTTAGACAATAATTTCGTCACCAGCGGCATCTCTTACGCGCAGAACGGAACTCCCGTAGGTGCCAGCGGAAGCTTTGCATTCAATATCACCGGCCAGGGCGCTTTCAAAAATACGCCAGGCACGTTCCAGCAGGATGGCGTCGGCATTCTTGCTCTCGCAGGCACGTCCGCCACTTCGGGAACGCTGTTCGTGAACAACTTCGGAAGCGTTCAGGGAGGGCCGCTGGTTCCCAGCCAGAGCACCCTTGCTGCTCCATCCACCCTCGGCCGTGGCACGGCGAAGCTCGTCGTCAACCTCTCACCGAACGCCACCTACAATCTTGTCTACTACTACATCGATCCGGACACCTATCTCTTGGTCGATCTCGACACAAACCGCATCGCCAACGGAGTGATCGCCGATCAGTTCTGATCGCTTCACCTGACAATTTCAGCTCCCCGGAAACATTCGCATCCGGTTTCCGGGGAGCTTCCGTTTCTCCTCGCGTTTTTTCCGCAAAGATAACTCCGAAGTCGTTGCACAGCTTCTGGCAGTTATTGGTTTGTTGACACCCTCGATTTCTTCCCACAGGGCAGTGATTTTTTTTGCTCCCATAGCTCTGAGCGCCGCAGGTGCGGCACATTGTGGAGACAACAGCAATTCAACAGAGCCATTCCTGTTCCATCGCAGTACCTTCGTACTATTGCCCCCCTACCTCAGGCCCCTTGAAAATTCAAAGCGAGCCATACGATTCCATAAGGGGGCGGTCTACTCCGCACTTATTTCATGGCGCCGCTAATTAAAGACACTCTCGAAACCACACCTTCTGCAAGCGAACCTGCACAACCGGTTCGCGAAAAGGCTCCTTCAGCTCCGCTGCGCGCGGATGCTCTTTCGCTCGAAGTTCGCGTGAAAGTCCACGGCTCGAAAGTCACCGAAGTCGGCCGCGGCCTCCCGCCGCGCACCGAACCTTTCGAAGAGCAGTCCTCCACGATGATTGTCTTCCCGCAGGGCGGTGTCCTGCGCCTTGTCGCTCCGGTTGCTGCCGGGCAGATGCTCGTGGTCACGAATTTGAAATCGGGGAAAGACGCGATTTGCCGCGTCGTCAAGGTTCGTTCCAATGGCGCGCTCCAGTCCTATGTGGAGATTGAGTTCACAGCGCGCCAGCCTGGCTACTGGGGCGTGAATTTTCCCGGCGACCCCGTTTCTTCTTCCTCCCGACCGGCATCCGCCGCCCAGCCGTCCGCCGCTGCTCCCATCCCTCCGTCCGCTGCACCGGCTCTGAACTCAGCGCCGGTTCCCGTGCCCCCGGTTTCTCCGGTCAAGCCCGCTGCGAATCCCTCGGCGTTCGCGCCGATCGGCTCCCAGGAAAAAATTCAGCCCTCGGCTTCGGCTATTTCCCGGCCGCCGGTGCCCATCGCTCCTTCGCCTGTCGCCGCGCCTCCTCCTCCGCTCGCGCCTGAGCCGCCACTTGACGAAGCGAAGCTTACGGCTGCGATTGGGGTGCTGCCTCAGCCGGACTCAAAAAACGCTGCAAGCTCCATTTCTCTGGAAGATTTGATCGGAGACGCCATCGCATCCGCGAAATCCGATTCCGTCGCTTCGTCTCTTGCGACCGCGGCGATGAGCCATGCCTCTCCGGCGTCAACCCCGAATGCGGACGCGTCCTCTTTGCTCTCCGCTCCGGAAGGGAATTTCGCCGCCTCTCCAGGCCAAGCCTCTGAATCGCTCGCAACCGAAGAGCTGTTTGCATCTGCCGCCGCGCCTTCTACCCGGAATTGGTTGCTTTTTGCAGCGTGCGTCGTCGCGGCCTTTGTCGCCGCGGCGGGTGGATTCTTCTACCTGCATTCGCACAGCGCGCCTCATTCGGTGCAGACCGTAGCTGCCGCTCCGCGTCCTGCGGCCGGTTCGCCTCTTTCCGCTCCTTCCGATTCCTCCGTCACCGGCATTCCTGTCACGCGCGAGGCAGTGTCTTCTCTTGATTTGGCGTCGCCCTCTTCGCCGCAGCCCGCCGCTGTTTCAACCACGGCGCATGCCTCCGGAAGAGTCCCCGTATCGTCCTCAGTTGCTTCCTCCGCGATCTCCGCGCCGGCAGCCGCTCCGCCTCCTGCAAAGCCGGCGGTCACCACGGAAATGGTCACGGAAACTCTCAACGCGCATCCGGTAGCTCCGAGCCACTCGGCCGCCGTCGACGCGGAAGCTCCTTCAGTGACGTCCAGCACCAGCGGAGACTCATCCGCCGCCCTTCCCGGTGCGATTTCGGCACCTTCCAGCATCTCGATTCCGACGCCTCGCCTCGAGCCCGATGGCCCGGTGAAGGTCGGTGGCAAGGTGACTGCGCCGCGATTGATTTCTTCGCGCTCTCCTGTGTATCCGCAGCCGGCTGTGTTGATGAATGTCCAGGGCGACGTCGTGATTCAAGCGACGGTCGATAAGCAGGGCGCGATCTCCCAGGCACGCGTGGTTTCCGGCCCGGCTCTCCTGCGGCAAGCGGCGCTCGACGCGTTCCGCCGTTGGAAATATGCGCCGTCGACGCTCGATGGCCAGCCCATCGACGCCAACATCGTCGTCACTCTCCACTTCCAGCATCAGTAATCGCCGGTCGCGAAGCTTCCTTCCTCCCGGCGCATCCAATGGGTATCATGGAAGCAGCGGCGCGTGCCGCGTCCTTCGAGGTGAGCCATGCGCGAAGCCGTTCTCGTCAGTTCCGTTCGCACCGCGGTCGGGAAAGCCCCCAAAGGCTCTCTCCGCAATACCCGCCCGGACGATCTTGCCGCCACAGCGATTCACGGAGCCATCTCTCGCGCTCCTGGTCTCGACCCCAAGGAAATTGAAGATGTGATCCTCGGCTGCGCCATGCCCGAGGCCGAGCAGGGAATGAACGTCGCGCGCATCGCCTCGTTGCGCGCCGGATTGGCGGTCGAAGCTTCCGCGATAACCATCAACCGCTTTTGCTCTTCCGGCTTGCAGTCGATCGCCATGGCCGCCGAGCGCATCATGTCCGGACAGGGCGATGTCGCGGTTGCCGGCGGCGTCGAATCCATGAGCATGGTTCCCATGGGCGGCAACAAAATCGCTCCCAACCCCTGGCTCGTCGATAACTATCCCGATGCGTATCTCAGCATGGGTTTGACCGCCGAAAATCTCGCCAAGAAATATGGCGTCACGCGCGAGCAGGCCGACGAATTTTCTCTCTCAAGCCACAAGAAAGCCCTCGCCGCCATTGCCGGGGGAAAATTCAAGGACGAAGTCGTTCCCGTCGAAGTTGTTTACAACGTTCTTGAAGCCTCCGCGGGTGCCGCACCTTCCTCGAAACCAAAAACCGTCAAAATGAAATTCGAAGTGGACGAAGGCCCCCGTGCCGACACTTCCATGGAAGCGCTCGCAAAATTGAAGCCCGCGTTCCATGCGCAAGGCACGGTCACCGCAGGTAACAGCTCGCAGACCAGCGATGGCGCCGCTGCCGCAGTCGTCATGAGCGCTGAGCGCGCCCGCTCTCTCGGCCTCAAGCCTCTCGTCCGCTTTTTGTCATTCGCTACGGCGGGTTGCCCGCCCGAAGAGATGGGCGTGGGGCCGGTGTTTGCGATTCCCAAGGCGCTCAAAATCGCTGGGCTGACTCTCGATCAAATTGATGTGATTGAGTTGAACGAAGCCTTCGCCGCCCAGTCGCTCAGCGTCATCAAGCTCGCCGGGCTCGATCCGTCGCGCGTCAACGTCAACGGCGGAGCCATCGCGCTCGGCCATCCGCTCGGCTGCACCGGCGCGAAGCTCACAGCCACAATTATTCGAGAACTCGAGCGCCGCAATGCCCGCTACGGCATGGTTACGATGTGTGTCGGTGGCGGCATGGGCGCCGCCGGCATCTTCGAGCGCGTCGCTTAGCGGTTCGCCACTCTTCTTAAGCTCAAGGCTTAGCTCTGTCGTTCCGAGAGGTTTGCAGCTTCTTCTCTCTC
>Ga0335073_10000396_pt1 | contig 56414 bp, 45 predicted proteins | sample Lox_Sample_22_FD_207093 | JGI IMG/M metagenome (GOLD analysis project Ga0335073, IMG submission 207093) | Soil microbial communities from Loxahatchee National Wildlife Refuge, Florida, United States - Lox_Sample_2.2 | ecosystem: Environmental > Terrestrial > Soil > Wetlands | place: USA... | reverse complement strand
GGTGGGCAGGGTTTCCTCGTAGCTCTTCCAGCTCAAATGCCGTGCGACGAGCTGATCGGCGATCGTCCTTCCCGTGAAGGGACTCGCGGGATAGTCATGAAGCGCGCAGTTGTGCGGGACGGGTGGGCCTTTGACACCGACCTCCCCGTTGCACTCCGAGGAGCTGCTCGCCGTCGCCACGACCGGATTGTCGACTCCAGTGCCCGCAATCGGTGGTATCGCGTGCTCACAGCCGGTGCTGTTGGGAGCGTTATCGACGCAGCCCATGCCGATCCACCGGGGCCAGTAGTCATTCGTGACCCCGAAGTTCGAGCCGCCGGCGATCTCGAGATAGTTCGGCAGGCTCGGATGTCCGACCGCGAAGTAGTTGGTGGCGTGGTTGGCCTGCTTCGCGTAGGCGTTGATGAACGGCGCGTTCGGGTTGCCGAGGATGTCGGTGTCGGTCTCGTTCTCCATGATGATGAGAAACACATGATCGAGATGCCCGAACGCGCTTGCGGCCACCTCCGGCTCGGCGGCGCTGCAAACGCCCAGGTTCAACGCGGCGAGGGTAAACAAGGCTCTCCAAATCGTTTGCATGATCGACTCGAATTGGGGTCTCATGAAGACCCGATGTGCGATTCTCGCTCAAAACGGCGGCGCCGGCATGCGGGTTCGTGCTCATCATCGCCGCGGGGCATGAAGCCGCGACAAGAGTTAAACTCATGCCTCCCCACGGTCTCTGGAGGCTGTCCCGATGCGACAGGTGAAATCCGATGAGGATGAAATCCGCAGCGGCTACACGTGCAAGAAATGCCTGCAGGATTTCTCGGTATGGCCCAGTCAAATACACGACAAGCATGCCATGACATGCCCGAACTGCGGTTACCTGAATAATTTCTACGCCGATCCCGAGCCGCTCGAGCCCGATGCGCTTCGATGAGCGTGCTGCAAGGCAAGGCGATCGTCATCACCGGGTCTGGCCGCGGCATTGGTGCCGCCTGTGCGCTGGGCTGCGCACGCCAGGGCGCCGCGGTGGTCGTGAACGATATCGATGCGGACGACGCCAATGACACCACGGCGCGCATCCTGGCCGAAGGCGGTCGCGCGATGGTTTGCGTAGCCGATGTCTCGCGATGGGAGGAGGCAGGGCGGCTGATCGACGCTTGCATGTCGGGTCTTCGGCAGAATCGATGGTTTGGTCAACAATGCGGCGCTCTATCATCGCGCGCGCATCGATGCCCTCGATCCCGAGGAAGCTCGCAGCTTGATCGAGACCAATGTTCTCGGCCCGCTTTTCTGTACCGCGCACGCGGTCAAGCCCATGCTGAAACAAGGGTCGGGCTCGATCGTCAACGTGGTATCGGGCGCGCACATGGGAATCGCGACCCTGGGTGTGTATGGAGCGAGCAAGGGTGCCGTGGCCTCGATGGTCTATACCTGGGCACTCGAGCTCGCGGGCTCCGGGGTGCGCGTCAATGCGCTCTCCCCCTTCGGCGCCACCCGCATCGCGCTGAAGGATCGCAAGGGCCCGATCCCCGAGGAGATGGCACGACAGCTCGCCCAGCTGCCCAAGCCCGAGGCCAATTCACCGGTGGTGGAATTTCTGTTGTCCGATCTATCCAGGGAGGTCAACGGTCAGCTGGTGAGGATCGATAAGGGCGAGCTGCAACTGTACACCCATCCGGCGCTGCTGCTTCCCTCGGTCGTGCGCTCCGACTGGACTGCCGAGAGCGTTGCCCAAGCATTCGCCAACGAATTCAAGGACCGCATGGTCCCATGTGGGGTCCTCGGTATGACGAGCCTGCCGATCGATCTCGCCACCGGCTACTGGAAGCGTGCCGGCGGTGCGGAGCGCCGTTGACGATCCGTCGCATCGACCACGTCCAGCTGGCAATGCCTCGTGGCCGGGAAAGCGCCGCCCGCCAATTCTATGGCGAGGTGCTCGGGCTGCGGGAAATCTCCAAGCCTGCCCCCTTGGCAAGCCGCGGCGGTGTCTGGTTCGAGCTCGGTGACACCCAGGTGCACCTGGGTGTCGAGGCCGACTTTCGCCCGGCCAAGAAGGCGCACGTCGGCTTCGAGGTCGAGGATCTCGACGGCATGATCGAGCGATGCAGAGCGGCCGGACACGAGCCGCGGCCTGACGATGCTCTGCCCGGGAGGCGGCGGGTGTTCATCGATGACGTCTTCGGCAACCGGCTGGAGCTCGTCGAGGCGTGACACATCACGGTCACTCCGCGTGACGGAGGGGCAGCACCCGACGGCGGGACTTTCGACGCAGGGAGCCCGGTGGCGACCGGTCATTCCCGATGAGGCGCTCCGCTGGTTCGCGCAGGTCTCGGTGCCGTGGTGGATTGCCGGCGGCTGGGCCATCGACTTGTATCTCGGGCGAACCACCCGTGATCACGGAGACCTCGACGTGGGCGTGTTGCGGCGCGATGTCCCTGTTTTGCTGCGAGGTCTCGAGTCCTGGGAGGTGTACGAGGCGGATGACGGCAGGCTCGCCAGGTTGTCGCCCGGCGCGCTGCCGGGCGCGGCCGTGAATTCGCTGTGGTGCCGGCGCGCGCATGAGTCCGACTTTATATTGGAGCTGCTGCTCGACGACTCGGAGCGGGAGTACTGGGTCTACCGGCGCGATGCTCGAGTTCGACGCAAGCTCACGCAGCTCTTCTCGGGGCACCCGTCAGGACTTCGATACCTGGCACCGGAGGTCCAGCTTCTCTACAAGTCGCGCAACGCGCGTGCCAAGGACCACGAGGACTTTCGCGCCGCCGTTGCGCAGCTCGATGCGAGCGCTCGCGCCTGGCTGCGCCGGCATTTACCTGATACGCGAGCGGACTGGATCGCCCAGCTGGCGTGAGCGTCGCGCGCGTCTAGGGACGCTCCTGGCTCTTCGCTTTGCGCGCTCGCTCGATGGCCTCGAAGAAGGCTTGGATATTGCGCGGGTTGTCGAGCCAGGCATCCGGCGCAGCCTCGCCGCCTTGGGCCGGGGCCATTTCGTCTGCATCTGGCGGATCTTGCCTCTGCGGCGAATCCTGTCTTCGCGGCATGCTTTCAACCTTCGTTTGCGCGCATCGCGCACCGGTTCGGCGCCCGTAAATTCAATCACCGGCAACCCCGCCGTGGTGTGCGGAAAAGCACACTTGGACATTGGCGCACGCCCAATCAGCGTCGCTCCTGCGTAATTGTGATGCAGTTTAGGTGGCGCCGTGCGCTCTCCCTCGGGAGGCCGCCTGGCGGGTTCGCCGGTTCTGTGACCGACCGCCCGTCTGGCAAGCCACACCGCCGCCGGCCGGGTTCGCGCTGGGCCCGGTGCTGCTCTGTGCCACAATCCGCGCCATGAAGCGGCGCTATGTCACGATCGATGTGTTCACGACACAGGCATTTGGCGGCAACCCGCTGGCGGTGGTGCTCGATGCCCAGGGGTTATCGGCCGGGCAGATGCAGTCGTTGGCGAGAGAATTCAACTACGCTGAGACGACTTTCGTATGGCCGCCACGCGAATCCGCGCACACCGCTCAGGTGCGGATCTTCACGCCGCGCACCGAGGTTCCGTTCGCCGGACATCCGAACGTCGGTACCGCGGTCGTGCTCGCCCGTGAGCTCGAGTCGCGCGGCCTCCCGCCCGCGGATCAGCTGACGTTCGAGGAGCAGGCGGGCCTCGTGCCGCTGCGCCTCATTCGCGAGGCGGGCGTCGTGGTGGGCGCCGAGCTCACCGCGCCGCAGGCGTTGTCGAGGGGCGCCCAAGTGAGCGCGGCGGACGCTGCGGCGTGTCTTTCGATCGATCCCAGCGCGATCGAGCTGCGCAACCATGCGCCCCAGGTGCTCTCGGTGGGCTTGCCGTTCCTCACCGCCGAGCTGGTCTCGCGCGAGGCGCTGCGCCGCTGCAAGCCGGATCTCGCCGCGCACGAGCGGCTCCTTCCCCCGATCGGCACGGACTCGATCTTCGCTTACGCGCGCAGCGAGCATTCGAAAGAGCTGAGCGCCCGCATGTTCGCGCCGCTCGACGCGATCCCGGAGGATCCGGCGACCGGCAGCGCGGCCGCGGCCGCAATCGCGCTGCTCGCGCAGCGCGGCGCGGAGCGGGACGCCGAGCACGCCTGGCGCATCGAGCAGGGCATCGAGATGGGCCGGCCGAGCCTGTTGCTCGGACGCACCGCGAAGCGCGGCGGCACACTCGCCGCCGTGCACATCGGCGGCCACGCCGTCCCGCTCATGCAGGGTACCTTCGATCTATGAACGCCCCCGCGGTGCATGGCGCCGTTCGCCGCGCGCAATTCACGGCTCGTGCCCGTAGACGAGCTTGCCGCCGAACATCGTGAAAACGACGCTCGCCTTCGGCAGCTCCTGCGCCGGAACGGTGAGCAGATCGCGGTCGATCAGCGCCAGGTCGGCGCGCTTGCCGGGCGCCAAGGTTCCGATCTCGGCCAGCTGATCCAGCGCCTCGGCCGCATTGTGTGTATAGGCGAACAGCATCGCCTCGCGCGGCATGCGCTGCGCGGCGTCGAGCACCCCCTGCGGACCGGAGCGCGTCTCCGCCTGGAAGATGGCGGCGAACGGATTGGCGGTGCTGACCGGCCAGTCGCTCGCCCCGGCGATCTCTCCGCCGGTATCGAGAATCGAGCGCGCCGGATACATCCAGCGATAGATGTCCGGAGCGATGTACGGCTTCACCTGCTCGTTGGTGCTGGGATCGGCGACCGCCCACAGGAGCTGCAGGGCCGCGATCACGTGCAGCTGCCCGAAGCGCGGGATGTCCTCGGGGTCGACGAACTGCGCGTGGGTGATCACGAACGGCAAGCGCGTGCCGGGGTTGGCGGCACGGGCCGCCGCGAACGCATCCAGGGAATCCTTGACGGCCAGATCGCCGATGGCGTGGATGTGCACCGTGAGCCCGCGCCGATAGGCCTCGCTCACCAAGGCGTTCATCTTGGCGGGCGTGAAGAGAGGGACCACCGATCGGCCCGTGTTGAGGTAGGGCTTGGTGAGGGCGGCGGTTTGCGAGGGGATCTCGACCACGCCGTCCGCAAACACCTTGAGGCCGGGAATGACCAGATTCGGGACGTCCTTGAATTTCGCCCGCAGCGCCTCGACCACGTCGATCTGCTGATTGCCGAGATCGGGCTGTACCACCGGATAGGCGACCACGTGCGCCGTCAACTCGCCGCGCTGGGCGAGGTCGCGATACACCGGCAGGTAGCCGGGATCATCGACGCTTGCTGGAATGGCGCCGCCCACCACACCGCTCACCGCTGCGTCGAGCCAGGCCGTGATGCCGAGCCCGTTCATGTAGCGCACGGCGGCTCGACCCGCCTCGAGCCGGGTGGCGGCGGATGGCGGCGGCAGGCTTCGTTCGAGCTTGCTCTCGCCGGCATCGACCACGAAGCCGTTGGGATTGAACGCCGCGTCGGATCCGTAATAGCGCCGCTGGTCGGGCTTGAGGCCCCGGATGTAGCTCTGGGTGATTCCCGCGCGCACCCGCGCCGGCCGATTGGCCCAGGCCGTATGCCCGTCGGAGCCGAAAAGTACGATGGGCTGCTTGGCGAACTCGCCGCTGCTCAACGCCGCCTCGATCTCGCCGAGGTGCGACCAGTATCCGATATCGAGCCCGTTCACGATCAGCACATCGCCGAGCCGGCTCTCTTTTTTGGGCAGCAGCGCCGCCACGAACCGGGCAAGCGCCGGCACCGAGTCGCTGGTGTCCGGAAAGGTCGCCTGGATCAGCGTCATGCCACCCGCGATCGGGTGTGCGTGCGCATCCACCATGCCGGGCATCAGGAATTTGCCCTTGAGATCGACTTTCCGGGCATCTGGTCCGGCAGCCTGTTCGACGGCCGCCCGCGCGCCGACCGCGACGATCCGATCGCCGCGAATCGCCACGGCCTCGGCATAGGGAGCGGCGTATTCGCCGGTGAAGACCTGACCGCCGTAGAAAACCGTGGACGTCTCCTCGGCCCGCGCCTGGTCGCGCGCCAGAGCGCCTGCCGCCAGAGCGCCTGCCGCCAGAAGAGCCGCCGACAGCCGCGAGCCTGTGAGCCGTGTGACCAGAAGTGCATCGAGCATTGACATCCCCCTTTTGTATGGTCGTTCCAGATGTGGCCGCAACATTGTCACACAGCCCGCCGGCCGGTATGTAGACTCGAGACAGGCGCCTTGGGAAGGTATCGAGCACGATCGTTCAAGAACCCAGGGCATGCAGCCGGTAGATCTATGCGCAACACGAAGGAAAACGCCATGGCCAAGAACGACGCCAACAAGCAGACCGAGCTCAAGACCCGCAGAGCCTCCACGCTGATCACACCGACCGATCTGGGACCCCAAGCCTCGAAGAACATCGCTGGGGGGATGAATGCCATCCTCGCCGACGTGTTCGCGATCTGGTTCAAGACCAAGAATTTTCACTGGCACATGAGCGGGCCGCATTTTCGCGACTATCACCTGCTGCTCGATGAGCAGGCCGATCAGCTCTACGAGATGATCGACCCCATCGCGGAGCGGATCCGCAAGACCGGCGGATCGACCTTGCGCTCGATCGGGCATGTCGCGCGCAGTCAGCGCGTCAAGGATAATGATGCCGACTACGTCGATCCGCTCGACATGCTGGCCGAGCTGCGCGAGGACAATCAGACCCTCGCGGCGCGGCTGCGTGAGGTCCACGACGTCGTCGATGAGATGCGCGACATCGCGACGGCGAGTCTCATCGAGAACTGGATCGACGAGACCGAGCGGCGAGTGTGGTTCCTGTACGAGGCGAGCCGGCACGGCGACGCGACCGGCCACTAGGCAGCAAGCCACCGCGAGGTCTCGGACGAGGGAAGGTCGAGGGATCAGGGCGCTCGCCGCATACTGCGCCAGTCGCGAATAACGAGGAGAAGATCGATGCTCGATCCCATCCGCAGCGTCGGATTCCTCGGCACCGGCCTCATGGGCGAGCCCATGGCCCAGCACCTCATCCGCGCGGGCTTCAGCGTGCGGGTCTGGAACCGCACGCCGGGCAAGCTGACACGCCTGATCGAGGCGGGAGCCCGGCCGGCGACGACCCCATCGGAGGCAGCCGACGGCGCCGACGCGGTGTGTCTCTGCCTCACCGATCGGACGGCCGTCGAGAGCGTGCTGTTCGGCACCGCGGGCATCGCCGCGGCGGCGCGGCCCGCGCCGCTGCTCACCGATTTCTCGACCATCGGGCCCGATGCCACGCTGGCGCTCGCCGAGCGCCTGCGGGCCCGCTGCGGCATTTCCTGGGTCGATGCGCCGGTGTCGGGCGGGGCGACCGGTGCGCAGCAGCGCAAGCTGGTGATCTTCTGCGGCGGCGCGAGCCCGGATATCGAGCGGCTCGCGCCGCTCTATGGCGCGCTGTCGCAACGCTTCACGCGCATCGGCGAGCTCGGTTCCGGACAGACGCTCAAGCTCTGCAATCAGCTCATCGTCGCGACCAACCTGGTCGCCATCGCCGAGTCGATGAGCCTCGCGCGCGCGAGCGGGCTCGACTTGCGCATGATTCCAGCGGCGCTCGCAGGCGGCTTCGCGGACTCGATCCCGTTGCAGATCTTCGGGCGCCGCATGGCCGAGAGTGTGTACACGCCGATCCTCGGCGAGCTTGCGCTCATGCTCAAGGATCTCGGTGCGGTCGACGAGCTCGCGCGGGCGCATGGCGAGGATCTGCCGATGACGCGCGCAGCGCTCGAGGTCTATCGGCGCGTGCGCGAACGCGGCCTGCTGCACGAGGATCTCGCGGCGCTCGACCAGCTGTACGCACGGAGTGCCGGCGCCGTATCATGACCCTCATGGCGAAACATGCCAGCGATCGGAGCCTGCAAAGCCGGCGGGCGGTGCCGCGCAGCTCCTGCACCTGCGGCAGCTTGCGCAAGGCCTCGCGGCGTGTCTCGCAGTTCTACGACACCGCGCTCGCTCCGATCGGCATCAAAGCCACGCAATTCTCGATTCTCTCGGAGATCGAGCGCGGCAGCGTGCAAGGACCCGTCACGATGTGCGAGCTGGCGGCGGCGATGGTCATGGACCGCTCGACGCTCGGCCACAATTTGCGGCCGCTGCAACGCGATCGGCTGCTGGCGCTGCGCCTGCAGCAGCAGGATCGGCGCAAGCGCTATGTCGAGCTCACCGCGCAGGGGAGGGCGGTGCTGCGCCGGGCGCGGCGCGTTTGGCGGGTTGCCGAAGGGCGCTTCGAGAGGATGTTCGGCAAGCGGCACGCGGCGAGGTTGCGCGTCGTGCTGTGGCACATCGCGAACAACAGAGAGCTGAATTCGCTCGCCATTTCCGATGACTGAGCGGTCCGCGCACGCGCGCGCGCCAGCCCTTGCGCATTGACATAAATGCTGATATCAGATATATTTCTGCTTGAATAGGGGCATATGCCCCTATTATTTTCCTCGGTGCGAGGCGTGTGCTGCCGTATTCGAGTGCGAGCGAAGGCGGGCGCCGAGCATTCTTCAGGGCAGGAATCTTCAAGCGCCAGCCGCCGTTTGTCGATAGCATTTTTCGTGGTGCCCTCGTGAATGGTCGGGATCCGGACCTCGCGCCTGGGCCCTGGTCCGTTGCCCGCCGCCCCACCGACCTGCGCCCGGCCTCCGAACAGGGAGATCTAGATGTGGATCGTTAGAGTAGCCCTGCAGCGACCCTACACCTTCATCATGCTGGGCGTGCTCATCGTATTGATGGGCGTCTATGCGATCCTGCACACCGCGACCGACATCTTTCCCAATATCAGGATCCCGATCGCGGCCGTCATCTGGCGCTACAACGGCATTCTGCCCGAGGAGATCGCCAACCGCATCGTGCTGTTCTCCGAACGCGTGGCGCAAACGACGGTGAACGACGTCGAGCACACCGAATCGCAGTCGGTCAACGGCACGGCGGTGGTGAAGTACTTCTTCCAGCCCGACGTCGACCAGGATCTCTCGTTCGCGCAGATCACCGCCGTCTCCCAGGTGCAGCTCGCCTTCTCGCCGCCCGGCACCCAGCCGCCGTTCATCCTCGCCTACAGCGCTTCGAGCGTGCCCATCCTGCAGCTCGCGCTGTCGAGCGACAGCCTGCCGGAGGCACAGATCTACGATCTCGGCAACACGATACTGCGCACACAGCTCGCGACGGTGGCGGGCGCATCCATTCCGTTTCCGTTCGGCGGCAAGCAGCGCCAGGTGCAGGTCGACCTCGACCCGCAGGCGTTGCGCGCCAATGCGCTGTCGCCGAACGACGTGGTCAATGCCATCGGCCAGCAGAATCTCATCCTGCCCGCAGGTACCGAGAAGATCGGACCGCTCGAGTACTACATCAAGCTGAACGCGAGCCCGACCCAGATCGAGGACCTCAACAACATGCCGGTGCGCGCGCAGAACGGCACGGTCACCTACGTGCGCGACGTCGCACACGTGCGCGACGGCTATTCACCGCAAACCAACGTGGTGCGCGTCGACGGCAAGCGCTCGGTGCTCATGAGCGTGCTCAAGACCGGCAAGGCCTCGACCATCGACATCATCAACAGCATCAATCAGAAGCTGCCGCAGATCCGCGCATCGCTCCCGAGCGAGCTCAAGATCGATGCGACCAGCGACCAGTCGGTGTTCGTGCGCTCGGCCATCTCCGGCGTGGTGCGCGAGGCGGCCATAGCCGGGGCGCTCACCGGCCTCCTGATCCTGCTGTTCCTCGGCAGCTGGCGCAGCACACTCATCATCACCATCTCGATCCCGCTGTCGATCCTCGCCTCGATCGCGTGCCTCTCGGCCCTGGGCGAGACCATCAACATCATGACCCTGGGCGGGCTCGCGCTGGCGGTCGGCATCCTGGTGGATGATGCGACCGTGACCATCGAGAACATCAACTATCACCTCGAGCAGGGCAAGGATGTCGAGACCGCGATCCTCGACGGCGCGCATCAGATCGCGCTGCCCGCGCTGGTCTCGACGCTGTGCATCTGCATCGTGTTCATTCCGATGTTCCTGCTCGCCGGCATCGCCAAGTTCCTGTTCATCCCGCTCGCCGAGGCGGTGGTGTTCGCGATGCTCGCCTCGTACCTGCTGTCGCGAACCCTGGTGCCGACGCTCGCCAAGTTCTGGCTCAAGGCGCACGTCCACGAGGAGCACCCGGCGCGGGTCAATTTCCTCAAGCGCCTGCAGATCGGCTTCGAGCGGCGCTTCGAGCGATTGCGCGAGCGCTACAAGAGGCTGCTCCAGTCGGCGCTCGGCTCCGGCCCGCGCTTCGCGGCGCTGTTCCTCGGTTGCATGGCGGCCACCGCCTTGCTGGCATTCCCGCTCGGGCCGCTGCCGGGGCTCGGACAGGACTTTTTTCCGTCGGTCGACGGCGGCCAGATCAAGCTGCACATGCGTGCCCGCACCGGAACGCGCATCGAGGAGACCGCCGCGCTGTGCGATGCCGTGGAAGGCACCATTCGCAGCCTGATCCCCGCAGCGGAGATCGTCAACGTGGTCGACAACATCGGCCTGCCCTACAGCGGCATCAATCTCGCCTACAGCACCTCGGCGCCGGTGGGGCCCGGGGATGCCGACATCTACGTGAATCTGAGTCCGCACCATCACCCGACCGCAGGCTACGTGCGCGCCCTGCGCTCGCGGCTGGCGGCCGATTATCCCTCCGCCACCTTCGGATTCCTGCCGGCCGACATGATCGGGCAGATCCTGAACTTCGGCTTGCCCTCGCCGATCGACGTTCAAGTCGTGGGGTTCAACGTTGCCGCCAACCGCGCCTTCGCCAACCAGCTGCTCGCGAAGCTGCGCCGGGTCCCCGGCGCGGTCGACTTGCACATCCAGCAGACCGGCGACTACCCGCAGTTCAACGTGGACGTCGACCGCGGCAAGGCGCAGCTCGTCGGTCTCACCGAGCAAGCCGTCGCCAGCAACCTTCTGGTCTCCTTGTCGGGGAGCTTTCAGACCTCGCCCTCCTTCTGGATCGATCCGAAGAGCGGCACGCAGTATCAGGTCGCCGCGCAGACACCGCAGTTCCGCCTCGAGAGTCTCAACGATCTCGGCAATACGCCGCTCAACGGCCCGCGCGGTACCTCGCAGATCCTGTCGAGCGTCGCGAGCGTGCATCGCAGCGTCGCACCGGCCGTGGTGAGCCACTACAACGCGACCCCGGCGCTCGACATCTTCGGCACGGTGCAGGGCGCCGATCTCGGCTACGTCGCCTCGCAGATCGACAAGGTGGTGAACGCGGCCAAGAAGGATCTGCCCAAGGGATCGCACATCGAGGTGCGCGGGCAGGTGCAGACCATGAAGGCCTCGTTCAACGGCCTCCTGCTGGGCCTGGTGGGCGCGGTGTTGCTCGTCTACATGCTGATCGTGGTCAACTTCCAGTCGCTCCTCGACCCCTTCATCATCATCACGGCGCTCCCGGCGGCGCTCGCGGGCATCGTCTGGATGCTGTTCCTGACTCACACCACCGTGAGCGTGCCCGCGCTCACCGGCGCGATCATGTGCATGGGCGTCGCCACCGCGAACAGCGTCCTCGTGGTCAGCTTCGCGCGCGAGCGCATGAACGCGGGCGACAACGCCTTCGAGGCCGCGCTCGCCGCGGGATTCACGCGCCTGCGGCCGGTGATCATGACCGCGACCGCGATGATCATCGGCATGATCCCGATGGCGCTCGGCCTGGGCGACGGCGGCGAGCAGAATGCGCCGCTCGGCCGGGCGGTCATCGGCGGCCTGGTTTTCGCCACCGTGGCGACCCTGTTTTTCGTGCCGACCGTGTTCTCGATGATTCATGGGCGCAAATCCTCCGATCCGGTCTATGAGCTGCGCTCAATGGAGAGCTCCCGTGGCTGAACATCCTCAGAGGTTCGCTCGCTACTTTCTCGCGGTGCTGGCCGTCGCGCTGCTGCTCGCGGCGTGGGGCGAGATCTCCCGCGTGCTGGCGCGCAACGCGCTCGCCGAGCAGACGCTGAAGGACTCGACCCCCACCGTGGTCACGATCAAGCCGAGCCGTACCGAGCTCGGCGAGACGCTGATCCTGCCGGGCACCGTGCAGGCGTTCGTCGAGGCGCCGATCTATGCGCGTACCAACGGCTACCTCAAGGTCTGGTACACGGACATCGGCTCGACGGTCAAGAAGGGTGAGCTTCTGGCGGAAATCGACACGCCGGAAGTGGATCAGCAGCTTGCCCAAGCGATCGCCGATCTCGCCACGGCGCGCGCCAACGAGGCGCTTTCCGGCACCACCGATGCGCGCTGGAAGGAATTGCTCAAGACCGAGTCGGTCTCGAAGCAGGACGCGGATGAGAAGGCCGGTGATGCGGCGGCGAAGAAGGCCGCCGCCGATGCCGCGGCCGCCAATGTCGCGCGCCTCAAGGAGCTCGAATCGTTCAAGCGCGTGGTGGCGCCGTTCGACGGCGTCATCACCGCCCGCAATACCGACATCGGCGCGTTGATCAATGCCGGCCAGAGCGCGGGCACGGAGCTGTTCCGCCTCGCCGATACCCACAAGCTGCGCATCTACGTGCAGGTGCCGGAGCCGTATGCGGCGGCAGCAAAGCCCGGCCTCGAGGCCGAGCTCAAGTTCAGCGAGCAGTCGGGCAAGAGCTATACGGCGAGGGTGGTTCGCACCTCGAATGCGCTCGATCCCGGTCTGCGCACGCTGCAGGTCGAGCTGCAGATCGACAACCCGCAGCGCGAGCTCTTCCCGGGCGCCTACGCCGAGGTGCATTTCAAGCTCGCGAGCAGTGCTCGATCGCTGCGTCTGCCGGCCAATACGGTGCTGTTCCGGGCCCCCGGACTGCAGGTGGCCACCGTCGATGCCGAACGGCGCATTCAGTTGCGCAGCATCGTCGAGGGCCGGGACTTCGGCAACACCATCGAGGTGCTGTCGGGGCTCGATGACGATGCGGACGTGGTGATCAATCCACCCGACTCGATCATCAGCGGCCTCCCCGTGCGCGTGGCGGCCCGGCCGGGAGAGGCGGCGGGCAAGGCGGCCGCGCAAGCGCCATGAGGAGAGTCGCGCGCGCCGCGATCCTGCTCCTCGCCGGCGCGCTGACCGGGTGCACGCTCGCGCCGCGCTACCGCGCCCCGGATAGCGCGCCGGCGCCGAGCGCGTATCGAGAAGCGGGCGATTGGCAGCCGGCGGCGCCGAAAGATGCGACGGCGCGCGGCGAGTGGTGGACGCTCTTCCAGGACCCCGAGCTCGACGCGCTCGAGTCGAAGGTCGCCGCCGCGAACCAGAACCTCAAGGCGGCGCTCGCGCGCCTCGCGCAGGCCAAGGCCGCCACGCGCATCGCGCGCGCGGACCTCGTGCCGACGCTCACCGTCGGCTCCTCCGCGGTTCGGCAGCGCGTTTCGCAGAACTCGCCAACTTATCTCCCCGGGTACGACCCGACCTTCAACAACTTCGATCTGCAGGCGGATCTTTCCTACGAGATCGACTTGTTCGGACGGGTACGCAGCGCCGTGAACGCGGCCAGGGCGAGCGAGCAGGCGAGCGCCGCCGATCTCGCGAGCGTGGATCTCGTGCTGCGCGCCGAGCTCGCGACCGACTATTTCACCTTGCGCAGCCAGGATGCGGAACAAGAGCTCCTCGACCGGACGGTGGAGGATTATTCGAGCGCGTTGCAGCTGACTCGACAGCTATACCACGGCGGCGCGGCGGCGGTGGCCGATGTCGATCAGGCGCAGGCGCAGCTCGAGACCGCACGCACGCAAGCGGCGGACATCAAGCTGGCGCGCGCCCAGACCGAGCACGCGATCGCGGTGCTGGTGGGTGAGAATCCCTCGACCTTTCATGTCGGCGCGAACCCGCTGCCGGAGAACACGGTGCCGCCCGCGATCGATCCGGGCCTGCCATCGACGCTCCTCGAGCGCAGGCCGGACGTGGCCGCGGCCGAACGTCGCGTCGCAGCCGCGAATGCCGAGATCGGCATCGCGCGCGCGGCATTCTTTCCGGTGTTCAGCCTCTCGGCCTCCGCGGGTTACGACAGCATCCATTCTGCCACCTGGCTTGAGGCGCCGAGCCGCTTGTGGTCGGCCGGCCCGGCGGGGGTCCTCACGGTCTTCGACGCCGGACGGCATCGTGCGCAATCCGCTCAAGCTCACGCACAATACGACGAGCAGGTGGCGGATTATCGCAATACCGTGCTCAGCGCTTACCAGGAAGTCGAGGACAATCTCGCGGCGCTTCACCGGCTGGAGCAGGAAAGCGTGAGCGAGCTCGCGGCGGTGAGCGCGACCGCGCGGGCGCTCGAGCAGGCTCGCTATCGCTACAAGGCAGGGCTCGTCACCTACCTCGAGGTGGCGACCACCGAGACGACTGCGCTGCAAGCGCAGCTCACCCGCGTCAGCATCCTCAACCGGCGCATGACGGCGAGCGTACTCCTGGTGCGGGCGCTGGGCGGCGGCTGGCGGGCAGGAACCTAGCGTGGCCTCACGCTCGCAGCGCAGCGCGCCGCCCCGGCCGCGCGATCCAGGCTCTCAGCGGGAGCTGAGCCTTGCGGCGGCGAGCAGCGCGCTGCAGTTCTCGTCCTGCGCGGTGCCGGGATCGATGATCTGCAGATGGCGCGGCTCAACCGAGAACGAGGGATGCAGCAAGGTGCCTGTGATGTGCACGGGCGCGCGCAACCGCAACAGCCGCACGTGCTTCGGATGACCGCGCAGCAGCAGATCGAGCGCCTCGGATTTCATGTCGATCCGACCCGCGCCGCTGATCAGCACGGGCTCGGTGTCGGCGATCAGCTGCTCCGCGGTGAAGGTGCCGTCGGTCGCCGTGAATCTCGCCACTGCGCAGCGTAGCGCCGTCTCGCGTTGATCCTTGGCAAGCATCAAGCCGAGGCCGCGCAGGTCGACGCCACTGGCTTCGGCCAGAGAGTCGCGCACGGTTCCCTGCGGCACCACCGCGACCACGCTGCCGCTGCCGCTCGCAGCGACCTGATGCAGCGAGCGCCCGCGGCCCGTGAGCTGGATGCGTGCGCTCATCGATCCCTCGATGGGCGCCGCCTGCGAGCTGCGGCGCGGAAAGTCGGCGAGCTGCACATCGCGGAGCTGGACGTCCGCATGGGCCGCCGGCGGATCTTGCCGGGCGTCGAGGGTGAGGTGGGCCTCGAGCTTGCCTTGCATGACGATGCCGGTGAGCGGCGCCACGTTGAGCACGCCGTGCTCGACCGTTCCCTGCGCCGCGACGTTCTCGAGCGACAGGCGCGCGACCTGGACGCGCGCCGCCCGGTAGCGGAAGCGCGCATCCGCGTGCCGCAGTGCCTCCGGGCTGACTGCGGCGTCCGACAAAAGCCACGGTGGGGGCGGGCCGCCAGCCCTGCCGGCGGCGCGCTCGCCGAGATCCGCCGCGCGCAATGATTGCGAGTCCAGATCGAGATCGAGTCGCGGACGCTCGCCGGAGGAGTCGATGGTCAGCGTGCCGCGCGCATCGCTCTGTCCAGAGACGACCTTGAGATCGGTGAACCTGGAGAGGTCTGCGCGGCGCTGCAACTCGCCGGATAGACGGTAGGCGCCCGTGTTGAACAAGCTCACACCGACCAGCTGGTACAGATCTTTGAGGTCCGGACCCGAGGCCTCGAAGGTGACGTCGATGAGGTCGAGATCGAACGGGTGCGGCAACTGACCCGTGGCGGCGACCTGCGAGGCTCCCGAGCGCTCGGTGAGGGCGAAGTGATAGGGCTTCTCATGGCTCGCGCCGCCGAGCGCATCGCCTTTGATCTCGAAGGTTGCGGCCCGCCCGTTGAGCTGTCCCTCGCCGCGGATGCGCAGCGGCGCATCGCCCCCCGGACCATCCTGCGCGCTGACCCGACCGTCGAACGCGAGATGGCGGCGCTGGTCGTCGAGGATCACGTGGGCATTGTCGATCGAAGCGAAGCGCACGATCGCCATGTCCTTGTTGGGCGCGTGCTCGTCGGGATTGGTCCACTGCCAATTGGCGTGTCCCGCGGCGTCTCGCATGAGATGGAGCGTCGCGGAGCGCACGGTCACGCTGGTGACTCCGAGCGGTTGGTGAATTCCCGGCCATCGCGCGATGATCGAGATCTCACCGATCGTTGCCGCAGTGCCGGGCGGGACCCAGGGGGGATTGCCGATGGTGACGCCCGTCGCCGTGATGCGCGGAGCGCGCGAAAGCAGGTGCGCCTCGAGGCTGCCGGCCACTTCGAGCGGACGATGAACGCGGGCCTGGATCACCCGCACGAGCAGGCCGCGCGCGAGGCCCGCGTCGGCGGCAGCCGCGAGCGCGAGCGCGCCGGCGAGCGCCGCGGCAAGCGCGGCGGCAAGCGTGATCGCGCCTGCGATGAGCGTGCGGCGCACGATCGTCGCCACCACGGGAGCACGCATGGGCATGATCCATTAGCGCACGAATTGCGGGGCAATCCCAGCGGCCGCGGCGCGCGGCATGGTGCGGCGCCGGCCTACAGACGCTTGAGTCCCGCCCGTGCCGCCGCCCGCGTCGCTTCCTCGTAGCCCGCGTCCGCATAGCGGAGCACGCCGAGCGAGGTGTCGTTGGTGAGGGTCAGGCGCAGCCGCTCCTCCGCCGCCGGCGTCCCATCCGCAATCAAGGTCACGCCGGCGCTGGTCATGAACCCGGCATAGCCCCCGCCGCCGGAATGGATCGCGACCAGATCGGCCTGCGAAGCACAATTCACCAGCGCGTTGAGCAGCGGCCAGTCGGCCACCGCATCGCTGCCGTCGCGCAGGTTCTCGGTCATGATCTTCGGATGCGCCATGGCGCCGGCATCCAGGTGGTCGCGCGTGAACGCGATCGGACCCTTGAGCACGCCCGAGCGCACCATGGCGTTCACCGCCAACCCGAGCTCGGTGCGCGCACCGTGGCCGAGCCAGGCGATGCGCGCCGGCAGGCCCTCGATCGGCACCTTCTCGCGCGCCACGCGTATCCAGTTGCTGATGGAGCGATCATGGGCGAAGGCCTCGAGCAAGTGATCGTCGATCGCGCGCACGTCGGCGGGATCGCCGGAGAGCGCGATCCAGCGAAAGGGCCCGATCCCTTCGCAGAACAGCGGTCGCAAGAATGCTTCGGTGAAGACCGGGATGTCGTAGGCGCGGGTCACTCCCGCGCGTATCGCCTGGCTGCGGATCAAGTTGCCGTTGTCGAACACGATCGATCCCGCGTCCTTGAGCGCGAGCATCGCCTGGACGTGCAGGCCGATCGAGCGGATGCCCGCCGCGGTGAGCCGTTCGGGATTCGCGCTGCGCTCGCGCCGCGCCTGCGCCGGCGTGTAGCCCTGCGGCACGTACCCATACAGCAGGTCATGCGCGGCGGTCTGATCCGTGACGATGTCGGGACGCAGGCGCCCGGCGGCCACCGCCGGAAATACGTCGGCGGCGTTGGCGACGAGCGCAACCGACCAGGCGCGACGCTCCGCCATGGCACGCTCGATGCCGGCGAGCGCGTCGGCCAGCGAGCTGGTCACGGCATCGACCGCGCCTGACTTGAGGCGCTTCGCGGCGCGATCGGCATCGACCTCGACCACGATGCTGGCGGCGCCCAGCATCGAGGCGGCGCGCGGTTGTGCCGAGCCCATGCCACCGAGCCCGGCCGTGAGAAAGAAGCGGCCGTGCAGATCCGGCGCGCCGAGACGCGTCGCCGCCCGTGCCAGGATTTCGTAGGTTCCCTGCAGTACCCCCTGGGACCCGATGTATTGCCAGCAGCCCGCCGTGAGACCGCCCCAGCAGATGAGCCCGCGTTGCTCGAGGTCGTAGAACACCTCCTCATTGGCCCAGCGCCCGACCAGGTTGCAGTTCGCCATCAATACGAGCGGCGCGCGCGCATGAGTCGTGAGCACGGCGATCGGCTTGCCCGATTGCACGATCAGCGTCTCGCCCTCGGCCAGATCGGTGAGGGCGCGTACGATCGCCTCGTAGGCGGCGCGATTGCGCGCCGCCTTGCCGAGAGCCGCATAGACCACGAGGCGCTCCGGATCCTCCGCGACGCTCAGTACGTTCTCGAGGAGCCGCAGCAATCCCTCCTGGCGCCAGCCGCGGCAGCGCATCGCGGCCGCGCCGGCGGTGGCGCGGCTCATCGCCGCGCTCCGCCGAGGGCGTAGCGCGCAAGCTCGATCCCGAGGGCGCGCTCGACCGAGGGATAGACCGACGGATCGAGCACGCTCGCCGACAGCGGGATGCGCTCCTTGGGCACGTGCAGGATATGCACCGGCATGCCCGTGGCGAGCCGCCCGGCGCTCACCGGGACGCCGGCAGGTGAAAGCGTGGTGATCACGTCGGGAAAGCTCGCGATGCGCTCGCCGTCACGCTCGAGCGCCATGTATTCGTTGAGTACGTGGGCGGTGATCGTGCCGCTCGGCGTCGCAATATCGATGCGGCCGCAATCGAACGCTTCCTTGGTGTACGCGAGTCCATTGCTCGTCACCGTGCCGCTCGCGATGATCGCGCCGCCGGTGGTCTGGCAGATCGCGGCGAGCACCGCGTCCCCGCCGCGTGGCTCGGCCGCGACGATGGCTCGGCCGACCTCGAGCGCCTGGCTGATGCCGCCGAGGACGGCGCGCTCCGCGACCGCGCGCACCGGAATGGCGTTGCGGCAGCTCGCGATGAACCCACCGGCATCATTGGCGGCCGTGCGCAGCGCCGGCGAGACGCGCGCCGTCGGACCGCGGATCACGACCTCGAGATACGCCCCCTGGTCGCGATTGCCGCCCGCCGCCGTCTGGATCATCGGCTCCGGACTGCCGGCGAAGCCGAGCGAGCCCATGTCGCCCGTCGGATGAGCGCGCAGGTCGCCCACGGCATCGACCACCGCGAGTCCGAGCACCGCTCCGGGGAGCCATGCATTGAGGGTGCTCGACATGCCGTTCTGTCCGATCATGAGTCCGACGATCGGCTGCGCCGACGCCTCCTGCATCAGCTCCACGGCGCGCAGGTAATCGACGCCGCGCATTTCCCACTGGGTGAGGCCGCCGGGTGCGCCGATCGCGGCCATGGTGGCGATGAGCGCGTCCGGATCGAGCTCATCGACGCTCACCAGCTCGGGGCGGCCGATCGAAGTGGCGAGATTGCCGAGCGTGCGTCCATGGTCGGCGAATCCGCCGCCCCCGCAGCCGTAAACCGAGCCGCCCTTGACGGCGAATTCGACATCTTGCGGCAACAATTCTCTACGCATTGCGCCTTTCCTCGTTGGGTGCGTGTTGCGGATTCAACAGCGTGTCTCGCGCTGCGATTCTCGCGCCATGCTTGTAATTTTTACAAGCAATTTAACGCTGTCGCGTCGATAGACATTTGATTATGCCTTTGCCAAGATTTCGCAGCGATGGGTGCTGCTGACATGCGCCTGCGCAGGATAACCAAACATATCGGGTTGGATCGAGAATCGAAGTGTTGGGAGACGCGGTCATGCGGCCTCGCGACGGCAACCACTGTCGCTTTTGCGCTCGCCGGTCCGTGAAACACGACTTGATCAACTCGAGCTTGTTCTAGGCCGGAGCGCACGCCGCGCGGCCCGGACGGGAGTCTTCATGGAGTCCAGTCAAAGCCTCGCACGCAAGCGCAAGCCCAACGGCCACCCGGCGCGCGCCAGCAACGGCGCGCAGCCGGTGGATCTCGATCTGCACGAGCTCCTCGACGCGTTGCAAGCAATGCAAGCGGGCAAGTTCAACGTGCGTCTGCCGGGATCGAAGACCGGCGTCGGCGGCAAGATCTGCGACGCGTTCAACACCATCGTCTCCGCCAATCAACGCATCGCCGAGCAACTCGAGCAGGTCGGCGAGGTGGTCGGGCGGCAAGGCAAGACGCGCACCCGCGTGCGCTTCGGCCTGTCGCAGGGCTCGTGGGCCGACATGGAGGAATCCGTCAATACGCTGATCGACGATCTGTTGTGGCCGACCACGGCGGTGACGCGCACCATGACCGCGGTGGCGCGCGGCGATCTGCTGCAGACCGTGCCGCTCGATGTCGACGGGCGCTCGCTCAAGGGCGAGTTCCTGCGCTCGGCGAACATCGTGAACACCATGATCAAGCAGCTCTCGGTGTTCACTTCGGAGGTGACGCGCGTGGCGCGCGAGGTGGGCACCGACGGCAAGCTCGGCGGCCAGGCGCAGGTGCGCGAGGTCACGGGAGTCTGGAAAGACCTCACCGAGAGCGTCAACTCCATGGCGTCGAATCTCACCGCCCAGGTGCGCAATATCGCGGAGGTGACGATCGCGGTGGCGAACGGCGATCTCTCCAAGAAGATCACCGTCGACGTGCGCGGCGAGATCCTGCAGTTGAAGGAAGCCATCAACACGATGGTGGACCAATTGCGCTCATTCGCTTCGGAGGTCACACGCGTCGCGCGCGAGGTCGGCACCGAGGGCAAGCTCGGTGGTCAGGCGCTGGTGCCGGGCGTCGCCGGCACCTGGAAGGATCTCACCGACTCGGTCAACGCCATGTGCGGCAACCTCACCGCCCAGGTGCGCAACATCGCGCAGGTCACGACCGCCGTGGCGCGCGGCGATCTGTCGCGCAAGATCACGGTGGATGTGTCCGGAGAGATCCTCGAGCTCAAGCAGACCATGAACACCATGGTCGATCAGCTGAACGCCTTTGCAGGCGAGGTGACGCGCGTGGCGCGCGAGGTCGGCACCGAGGGGCGCCTCGGCGGGCAGGCCCAGGTTCCGGGCGTCGCCGGCACCTGGAAGGACCTCACCGACAACGTGAATTCGATGGCCTCCAACCTGACCGCGCAGGTGCGCAACATCGCCGAGGTCGCAACCGCGATCGCCAACGGCAATCTCGCCAAGAAAATCACGGTGACCGTCTCCGGCGAGATTCTCGAGCTCAAGGAAACCATCAACACGATGGTGGACCAGCTCAACGCGTTCGCTTCCGAAGTGACGCGCGTCGCGCGCGAGGTCGGCAGCGAGGGGCGTCTCGGCGGCCAGGCGAACGTGCGCGGCGTCGCGGGCACCTGGAAGGATCTCACCGAGAACGTGAACTCCATGGCCTCGAACCTGACCGGCCAGGTGCGCAATATCGCCGAGGTCACCACGGCGGTTGCCAACGGCGATCTTTCCAAGAAGATCACGGTCGATGTGAAGGGCGAGATTCTCGAGCTCAAGGACACCATCAACACCATGGTGGACCAGTTGAATGCCTTCGCGGGCGAGGTGACGCGCGTGGCGCGCGAGGTGGGCACGGAGGGCAAGCTCGGCGGGCAGGCGCAGCTCAAGGGGGTCGCCGGCACCTGGAAGAACCTCACCGACTCGGTGAACTCCATGGCCTCGAACCTGACCGGCCAGGTGCGCAACATCGCCGAGGTCGCGACCGCCGTGGCGCAGGGCGACCTCTCAAAGAAGATCACGGTGACCGTGTCGGGCGAGATCCTGGAGCTCAAGGAGACCATCAACACCATGGTGGATCAGCTGCGCTCCTTCGCCGGCGAGGTGACGCGCGTGGCGCGCGAGGTGGGCACCGAGGGACGTCTCGGCGGCCAGGCCCAGGTTCCGGGCGTCGCCGGCACCTGGAAGGACCTCACCGACTCGGTCAATTCCATGGCCGGCAACCTGACCGCGCAGGTGCGCAACATCGCCGAAGTGTCGACGGCGATCGCCAACGGCGATCTGTCGCGCAAGATCACGGTGGACGTGCGCGGCGAGATCCTGCAGCTCAAGGAAACGCTCAATACCATGGTCGACCAGCTCAACCGCTTCGCCTCCGAGGTGACGCGCGTGGCGCGCGAGGTCGGTACCGAAGGCAAGCTCGGTGGTCAGGCCAATGTGCCCGGCGTCGCCGGCACCTGGAAGGATCTCACCGAGAACGTCAATTCAATGGCCTCGAACCTGACCGGCCAGGTGCGCAACATCGCCGAGGTGACGACGGCGGTGGCGCGCGGCGATCTGTCGCGCAAGATTACCGTGGACGTGAAGGGCGAGATCCTCGAGCTCAAGAACACCATCAACACCATGGTGGACCAGCTCAACGGATTCGCGGGCGAGGTGACGCGCGTGGCGCGCGAGGTGGGCACGGAGGGCAAGCTCGGCGGCCAGGCGGAGGTGCCGGGCGTCGCCGGCACCTGGAAGGATCTGACCGACAACGTCAATTCGATGGCGGGAAATTTGACCGCGCAGGTGCGCAACATCGCCGGCGTCGCGACCGCGATCGCGAACGGCGATCTGTCGCGCAAGATCACGGTGGACGTGCGCGGCGAGATCCTGCTCCTCAAGGAGACGCTCAACACCATGGTCGATCAGCTGCGCTCCTTCGCGGGTGAGGTGACCCGCGTCGCGCGCGAGGTCGGCACCGACGGACGGCTCGGCGGCCAGGCGGTGGTGCCGGGCGTCGCCGGCACCTGGAAGGATCTGACCGACAACGTGAATCTGCTGGCCGCGAATCTCACCACGCAGGTGCGCAACATCGCGGAGGTGACGACCGCGGTGGCGCGCGGCGATCTGTCGCGCAAGATCACCGTGGATGTGAAGGGCGAGATCCTCGAGCTCAAGAACACCATCAACACCATGGTGGATCAGCTCAACGGCTTCGCGGGCGAGGTGACGCGCGTGGCGCGCGAGGTCGGCACCGAGGGCCGTCTCGGCGGCCAGGCGGTGGTGCCGGGCGTCGCCGGCACCTGGAAGGATCTGACCGACACGGTCAACGTCATGGCCGCGAACCTCACCGAGCAGGTGCGCGGCATCGTCAAGGTGGTCACCGCGGTCGCGAACGGCGACCTCAAGCAGAACCTGACCGTGGCCTCCAAGGGCGAGGTCGCGGCGCTCGCCGAGACCATCAACAACATGACCGACACGCTTGCGACCTTCGCCGATCAGGTGACCACCGTGGCGCGCGAGGTCGGGGTCGAGGGCCGCCTCGGCGGGCAGGCCAACGTGCCGGGCGCGGCCGGCACCTGGAAGGACCTGACCGGCAACGTCAACCTGCTGGCGGCCAACCTGACCACACAGGTGCGCGCCATAGCCGAGGTCGCCACCGCGGTCACCAAGGGAGATCTCACCCGCTCGGTGCAAGTCGAGGCGCGCGGTGAAGTGGCCGAGCTCAAGGACAACATCAATACCATGATCGGCAACCTGCGACTCACCACCGATCAGAACACGGAGCAGGACTGGCTCAAGACCAATCTCGCCCGTTTCACCAACATGCTGCAGGGCCAGCGCGATCTGGCGACCGTCGGACGGCTGCTGCTGTCCGAGCTCGCGCCGCTGGTCGAGGCGCAGCATGGGGTCATTTATCAGGCCGAAGCCGATGATGCGTCGAATGCCCTGAAACTCCTGTCCGCGTACGCCGATGCCGCCGCCGACTCGCAGATGGCGCGGCTCGAGCTCGGCCAGGGGCTCATCGGCCAGTGCGCGCGCGACGCGCGGCGCATCCTGATCACCGAGATGCCGGACAACGTGGTGCCGATCTCCTCCGGCCTGTTCCGCGCGCGCCCGCGCCACGTGATCGTGCTGCCGGTGCTGTTCGAGGGCCAGGTGAAGGCGGTCATCGAGCTGGCCTCGCTCGGCGGATTCACCGACCTGCAGCTCACCTTCCTCGAGCAGCTGACCACCTCGATCGGCATCGTGCTGAATTCGATCGAAGCGACCATGCAGACCGAGGGCCTGCTCAAGCAGTCGCAACAGCTCGCGGCGGAGCTGCAGGCGCAACAGCGCGAGCTGCAGCAGACCAACGAGAAGCTCGAGCAAAAGGCCCAGCAGCTCGCCGACCGCAACGTCGAGGTGGAGGCCAAGAACCAGGAAATCGAGCAGGCGCGGCGCGCACTCGAGGAGAAGGCCAGCGAGCTCGCCTTGACCTCCAAGTACAAGTCCGAGTTCCTCGCCAACATGTCGCACGAGCTGCGCACGCCCTTGAACAGCATCCTGATCCTGGGCCAGCAGCTCACCGACAATCCGGATGGCAACCTCACCGGCAAGCAGGTCGAATTCGCGCGCACCATTCACGGCGCGGGCACCGACCTCTTGAACCTGATCAGCGATATTCTCGATCTCTCCAAGATCGAATCGGGCACTGTCTCGGTCGACGCCGAGGAGGTGTATTTCTCGAATCTCCTGGAGATGACCGCGCGCCCGTTCCGCCACGAGGCGGAGAACCGGCGGCTGCAGTTCGAGGTGGAGATGCTGCCGAATCTCGAGCGCACCATCACCACCGACTCGAAGCGCTTGCAGCAGGTGCTCAAGAACCTGCTCTCGAACGCGTTCAAGTTCACCGCCGAGGGCGGCGTCAAGCTCACGGTGTCGCCCGCCACCAGCGGCTGGAACTCCGATCATCCAACGTTGCGGCGCGCGGCCTCGGTGGTGGCCTTCGAGGTCGCCGATACCGGCATCGGCATCCTGCCCGAGAAACAGCGCATCATCTTCGAGGCGTTCCAGCAGGCGGACGCGGGCACCAGCCGCAAGTACGGCGGCACGGGCCTGGGCCTCGCGATCAGCCGCGAGCTCGCGAATCTGCTCGGCGGCGAGATCCAGCTGCGCTCGACGCCGGGCGTCGGCAGCGTGTTCACCTTGTACCTGCCGCTCACCTATCTGGGCAGCGGCACGAACAAGCTGCCGAGCTCCGCGAACGAAACGCAGGTCCCGGCAACCGCGCTGGTGGCGCGCGTGGCCGAGCGGCCGCCCGAGCAGATCGCGGACGATCGCAACAACGTCGAGCCCGGCGACAGCGTCGTGCTCATCGTCGAGGACGATCCGCACTTCGCGCGCCTCATGATGGGGGCTGCCAAGGACAAGGGTTTCAAGGTGCTGGTCGCCGCGCGCGGCACCGAGGCACTGGCGCTCGCGCGCGAGCACCACCCGACCGCGATCTCGCTGGATATCTTCCTGCCGGATATGCTCGGCTGGACCGTGCTCAGTCAGCTGAAACAGGACCCGGCGACGCGCCACATCCCGGTGCAGATCGTGACGCTCGATGAGGACCGTCACCACGGTCTCGCCCGGGGCGCCTTCTCCTTCGTACAGAAGCCTGCCTCCACCCAAGGCCTCGAGGAGGCCTTCGCGCGCATCCAGGGCTACGCCGCCCCACGCCGCAAGCGCCTGCTCCTGGTCGAGGACGATGCGGCGGAGCGCAACAGCGTCGCCGAGCTGTTGAGTCACGAGGACATCGAGATCACCGCGGCCGAGACCGGCGCCGAGGCGCTCGCGCGGCTGCGCGAGGAGCAGATCGATTGCGTGGTCCTCGATCTCAAGCTGCCGGACATGTCGGGGTTCGAGGTGCTCGAGACCATGCGCGACGATACCCGGCTGCGCGACATTCCGGTGGTGGTGTTCACGGGGCGCGAGCTGTCGGCGGACGAGGATGCGACGCTGCACACGATGGCACGCAGCGTGGTGGTCAAGGGTGTCGAATCGCCCGAGCGCTTGCTCGACGAGACTTCGCTCTTCCTGCACCGGGTGGTCGCGGATCTGCCGCCGGCCAAGCAGAAGATGCTCGAGCGGCTGCACAGCTCCGACGAGGACCTGATGCACCGCACGGTGCTGCTGGTGGACGACGATGCGCGCAACATCTTCGCGCTCTCGAGCGTGCTCGAGCGCCGCGGTATGGAGGTGCTCACCGCCACCACCGGCAGCGAAGCGATCGCGGTGCTGTCCTCGCGCGCCGATGTCGCGATCGTTCTCATGGACATCATGATGCCCGGCATGGACGGCTATGAGACGATCCAGGCGATCCGCACGCAGCCCGGGTTCCGCCGCTTGCCCATTCTCGCCCTGACCGCCAAGGCGATGAAGGGCGACCGCGAAAAGTGCCTCGAGGCGGGAGCTTCCGACTATCTGGCGAAGCCGGTCAACGTCGAACAGCTCCTGTCCGCTCTACGCATGTGGCTGCATCGGTGAACGCCGTGGCACACGGCGCCGACAAGGTCAATATTCTCCTTGTCGACGATCAGCAGGCGAAGCTCCTGAGCCATGAGGTCGTGCTCGCCGAGATCGGCGAGCGGCTCTTCAAGGCGTCCTCGGCGCGCGAGGCATTCGAGTGCCTGCTGAAGAACGAGATCGCTCTGATCCTGATCGACGTCTGCATGCCGGATCTCGACGGGTTCGAGCTCGCCGCCATGATTCGCGAGCACCCGCGCTTTCAGCACACCGCGATCATCTTCGTCTCGGCGGTGATGAACGCGCATCTCGATCAGCTGCGCGGCTATCAGCTCGGCGCCGTCGACTACGTACCCGTCCCCGTGGTGCCCGAGCTGCTGCGCGCCAAGGTGAAGGTGTTCATCGATCTGTACCGCAAGACCCGTCAGCTCGAGCGCTTCAACGCAGAGCTAGAGCAGCGCGTGCTCGAGCGCACCGCGGCGCTGCGCCGCTTCAACGAGGAGCTCGAGCAGCGGATCGAGGAGCGCACGCGCGAGCGCGAGCTCGCGCTCGCCCAGCTGTTCGAGGCGCAGAAGATGGACACGATCGGCCGGCTCACCGGCGGGGTCGCACACGACTTCAACAATCTGCTGATGGCGGTGCTCGGCAGCCTGACGTTGCTCGAGAAGCGCTTGCCCGAGGACCCGCAGTGCCGGCGGCTGCTGCAGAACGCCGTGCAGGGGGCGCAGCGGGGTGCCGCTCTGACGCAGCGTCTGCTCGCCTTCTCGCGCCGTCAGGAGCTCAAGCCGGAGTCGGTCGACCTCGCTGCTCTGGTGTCGGGGATGGAGGAATTGCTGAAGCGTGCGCTCGGACTCGGGATCGAGCTCAGGTGCGAATTCCCAGCCGAGTTGCCGCCGGTGCTCGCGGACGCGAATCAGCTCGAGCTGGCGCTGCTCAACGTCGCTCTCAACGCGCGCGATGCGATGCCGAGCGGCGGACGGCTCACCATCGGGGCGGCGGCGCAGAGTGTGGGCGGCGTGGGCCCGGAGACCAGGCTCCAGCCCGGCGACTATATTAGGATCGGCATCACCGACACGGGCGTGGGGATGGATGAGGCAACGCTCGCCAAGGCCACGGATCCGTTCTTCACCACCAAAGGTCCCGGCAAGGGAACCGGCCTGGGGCTGTCCATGGTTCATGGGCTGGCGGCGCAATCGGGCGGTCTGTTGCGCATCGACAGTGCGCCCGATTGTGGCACCACCGTGGAGCTCTGGCTGCCGCGCGCAACCACCTCGGCCGTCTCTGTGATTCGCGCGCCCGATCGGTCCGCTCCCCACGCGGCGTTGCGCGCCTGCAAGGTGCTGATCGTGGATGACGATCTGCTGGTGCTGACCGGGACCGCGGCTCTGATCGAGGATCTGGGGCATACCGCGATCGAGGCGCAATCCGGCGCCGAGGCGCTGCTCAAGCTCGATTCAGGTCTCGAGATCGATGTGGTCATCACCGATCATGCGATGCCCAACATGACGGGGCTCCAGCTGGCGCAATCGATTCAGCACAGACATCCCGACCTGCCCATCATCATCGCCACGGGCTATGCCGAGCTGCCGCCGGATCCCACGCTGCAGCGCGTCGTCAAGCTGGCCAAACCCTGCGGCCAGCACGAGATCGCTTCGGCAATTCAAGCCGCGCTCGCACTCAAGCCGAGCGCCCAGGCCTGCGCGTAACTGCCCGCGCCTGGCGCAGGCAGCCGGCATTTGCTATGAGGCCGGCACCTGCTTCGCCGTGGCAAGGCGTGAGGCGGACGGCTCGCGTACGTCGAGCAGATCCTGAAACAGTGCACGGTAGTGGACGAAGGCCCTGCGTAGCTCCTCCGTGTTGGCCTCGCCGCGTTCGCCGCGCAGCGCGATGGAATGCGCGGCCCGGTAATTGAGCACCACTTCCGGATGATCGACGGAGATATCCGCGGCGCGCCGCTCGAAGTCGCCCATGGGGTAGCCGCGCTTCGCCATGAGGTCGTACACCAGGCGGTCGGCATCGGCGACGGCGCCTTTGGGGTCATCCACGAAGCGACTTTGCGGTGCGCTCCAAGCCTGGCTGAATCGGGCGACCTCCGCCGAAGTCAACGGTACGATGCGCAAGCGCTCGACGCGCTTCTCGCGGGCCGCGAGCTCCGCTTCCGCTTTTTCCTTGCTCCCGAGCTCCTGCACGGTACGCCCGTATTCCTGACCGAAGCGTTGCTTGAGCCGCAGCGATTGGAGCAGCTTTCGCTGAGCGTGTGCCCAGGCGATCACCGCGATCAACGCGGCGATCGAGAGGCCGGCCAGAACATAGGTAAGTGTCGGGTCCGCAGGCAGTTCAGTCATTGTCGCGCCCACTCCTCAACAGAGCCACATCCCCACGTCTGGAAGTTTGCGCAACCCTTCCCTTGAGTGCCGTCGGCAGCCGCGGCGGAGTCCTTGTAGGAAATCGCTCACAACGCGTGCGCGCACCCGTCGCGGCGAAATCGTGTCTCTTTGCGGCTCAAGGCGTTGCACCTCAAAGCGCGAGCAGATGCTCGAACAAGGCCCGGCGCCGCCGCAGCGTGAGCCGCATCGCCTCCGTGCCACCGTCGGCGGCGCTGCCGCGCACGTTCCTGCCCGCCTGGCGCCCCTCGGGGGCGGTGTGTGTTTCCGCGAAATTGCGCGCGAGCTCGTTGATGAGGTCGCTGAGCAGGGCGTCGCCGTCGCGGATCGCCTTGGCCGGATCGTCGACGAAGCCGCGCTGCACGAGATCCCATCGAGAGCGGAAATCCGCCGCATGGTCGGACGTGAAAAGCCCGCTCGGCTCATCGCGCGGCCCATCGCACTCATCATCCTCGATGATGTCGATGTCCAAGGTGTCGTCCCCGGCATCGGTCGCCGGCCGCGGGCCCGTCAGCGGCTGGTCCTCGGTCCGCGGCCGGTCATGTGTCTCTGATCTCATACGACACTCATGCGCTTGGGCGCGAGCCGGGCCATGGGCTCGGGCTCGCGGACCTCGAGCAGGTCCTGGAATAGGGCGCGATAGTGCACCACGGCCTTGCGCAGATCCTCGGTGCTGGCCTCGCCGCGCCCGCCGCGCAGCGCGATGGCGCAGGCTGCCCGGTAGTTCATGACCACCGTCGGGTGATCGACCGAGATGTCCGCCGCGCGGCTCTCGAAATCGCCCATGGGATAGCCGCGCTTCGACATGAGGTCGTACACCAGACGATCGGCCTCGGCCACGGCGCCTCGCGGGTCGTCGACGAAGCGGCCCTGCAACCCGTCCCACGCTTGGCTGAATCGCGCCACCTCCACGGAGGTCAGCGGTACGATGCGCAAGCGCTCGACCCGCTTCTCGCGCGCCGCGAGCTCGGCCTCGGCCGCGGCGCGGTTGCCGAGCTCGTTCACGGTGAGCTCGTATTCCGGACCGAAGTGTCGCCGCAATCGCAGCGATTGCTTGTGTCTGCGCTGGATGCGGGCCCACGCAATGACGGCGATCAGTGCGACGAGCAACAGGCCCCCGAGTACATAGATCAGCGCAGGGTTGGCGGTGAGATTGACTGGACTCATTATCGGCTCCTCGAGGAATAGGAACGTTCGCCAGCTCGATTGTGGGCGACTCGGCGCGCGCGGGCAGTCGGCTGGCGCCCGCCGCCCGGCGTAGGAAACGCCTCACCGCCGGAGCCGCATAGTACAATTCACACCGCCCATGAGCCTCACCGCTTTGCCTGACGATGCCGAGGCGGCCCAGCGCGGCGCACGCCAGGCGGAAGTCGCCGCGGCGCTCGCGCACGTGTTGCCGAAATCTGCCATCCTCGCGCGGCGCGAGGACACCGCCCCTTTCGAGTGCGACGGTCTCACCGCGTTTCGCGCAACGCCCATGCTGGTGGTGATTCCGGATAGCGAGGCCCAAGTTGCCGCGACGCTGCGCACGTGTCGGGACCTCGGCGTGCCGGTGGTCGCGCGCGGGGCGGGCACCGGGCTCTCAGGCGGCGCTTTGCCGCACCGCGCGGGGGTCACGCTCTCGCTCGCCAAGTTCAACCGGATTCTCAAGGTGGATCCGCTCTCCTGCACCGCGGTCGTGCAATGCGGCGTCAGGAATCTCGCCATCAGCGAAGCTGCGGCACCCTACGGGCTGTACTACGCGCCCGACCCGAGCAGCCAGATCGCCTGCACCATCGGCGGCAATGTGGCCGAGAACTCGGGCGGCGTGCACTGCCTGAAGTATGGGATGACGCTGCACAACGTGCTGCGGGTGCGCGGCTTCACGGCCGACGGCGAGCCGGTCGAGTTCGGCTCCGAGGCCCTCGACGCGGCGGGGCTCGATCTGCTTGCGGTCGTGATCGGCAGCGAGGGCATGCTCGCGGTCACGACCGAAGTCACGGTCAAGCTGATACCGAAGCCCGAGCTCGCCCGCTGCATCATCGCCAGCTTTCCAACCATCGAGTCGGCGGGCGGCGCGGTCGCGAACGTGATTGCCTCGGGAATCATCCCCGCCGGGCTCGAGCTCATGGATCGTCGCATGACCGAGGTCGCGGAGAAGTTCGTGCACGCGGGCTATGACCTCACCGCGGCGGCGCTCTTGCTGTGCGAGAGCGACGGTACCCCTGAGGAGGTCGCCGAGGAGATCGCCGCCATGACCCGAGTGCTCACGCAGAGCGGCGCAAGCCGCATCGAGGTGAGCCAGGACGAGGCCCAGCGGCTCAAATTCTGGAGCGGGCGCAAGAGCGCGTTCCCCGCCTCCGGCGGCATCAGTCCGGACTACCTGTGCATGGACTCGACCATTCCGCGCCGGCACCTCGCGCGCATGCTGCTCGCCATTCAAGCCATGGAAGAGAAGTACGGGCTGCGCTGCGTCAACGTCTTTCATGCGGGCGACGGCAACCTGCACCCGCTGATCCTGTTCGATGCCAACGACCCCGATCAATTCCGCCGCTGCGAGCAGTTCGGTGCCGACATTCTCGAAGCGAGTCTCGAGCTCGGCGGTACGGTGACGGGCGAGCATGGGGTGGGCGTCGAGAAGCTCAACTCCATGTGCGTGCAATTCTCGCCCGGCGAGCGCGAGCAGTTCCTTGCCGTCAAGCGGGCCTTCGACCCGCGCGAGCTGTTGAATCCAGGCAAGGTGATTCCGACGCTGGTGCGCTGCGCCGAGTACGGTCGCATGCATGTTCATCGCGGGATGCTGCCGTTCCCGGACTTGCCGAGGTTTTGATGGCGGCTCCGGATCCCGCGATCGTCCGTCTGATCGACCACATTCAAGCGGCGCGCGGGCGCGGCGCCGTGCTCGCCGTCTGCGGCGGCGGCACCAAGGCATTCTATGGCGAGCCGCCCCACGGCGAGCCGCTGCGGCTCGGCGAGCTCAGCGGTATCTCGAGCTATGAGCCTTCCGAGCTGGTCGTGACTGCGAGGGCCGCCACGCCGCTCGAGGAGCTCGAGGCGGTGCTGGCGGAGAAGGGTCAATGCTTGCCGTTCGAGCCGCCGCGCTTTGCCCCCGGCGGCACCGTCGGGGGCATGGTCGCCTCCGGACTCTCCGGGCCCTCACGCGCGGCGCTCGGATCGGTACGGGACTACGTGCTCGGCCTCACCTTGCTGAACGGCCGCGGCGAGCTCCTCACCTTCGGCGGCCAAGTCATGAAGAACGTGGCCGGCTACGACGTATCGCGGCTCGTGGTGGGCTCCTGGGGGGTGCTCGGCATCGTCTGCGAGGTCTCGCTCAAGGTTCTGTGCGTGCGTACCGCGGCGGCAACGCTCTGCTTCGAGCGCGACGAGCCCGGCGCACTCGCCGAGTTTGCGCGCTGGCGCGCCCTGCCGCTGCCGGTGCACTCGACGGCGTGGTACGAGGGCCGCTCGTACTTACGCCTGGCCGGTGCACGCGCCGCAGTGGCGAGCGCATGCCACAAGCTCGGGGCCGTGGCGCTCCCCGACGCCGATCCGTGGTGGCGGGATCTACGCGACCATGCGCATGAATTTTTCAGGCCGGCGGAAGGCGATCTGGCGGCGGGCGAGTGCTTGTGGCGGCTCTCGCTTCCCCCCGTTGCGGCGCCGCTCGAATTGCCCGGCCGTCAGCTCATCGAATGGGGCGGCGCGCAGCGCTGGTGGCGCACCAAGGCGGCGGCCGAGGAGGTGCGGCGCGCGGCCGCGCGCGCCGGAGGCCATGCGAGCTTGGTGCGCGCTCGGGACAAGTCATCCGGCGCGTTCACGCGCCTCGCGGAGCCGCTGATGCGCTTGCATCGCTCGCTCAAGGAGGCGTTCGATCCCGACCGTGTGTTGAACCCCGGGCGGCTGTACGCCGACCTCTGAAGCGATTGCCTATGCAGACACTGCTCAGCCGCGAATTCACCAATACACACGAGGGTCGAGAGGCCGAGGCCATCCTGCGCAAGTGCGTGCATTGCGGCTTCTGCAATGCGACCTGTCCGACGTATCAGGTGCTGGGCGACGAGCTCGATGGCCCGCGCGGGCGCATCTATCTCATCAAGCAGATGCTCGAGGGCGCGGAGGTCACCGGGAGCACGCAGCTGCATCTCGATCGCTGCCTGACCTGTCGGAGCTGCGAGACCACCTGCCCGAGCGGTGTCGAGTACGGTCACCTGCTCGACATCGGCCGCAAGCTGGTGGATGAGCGCGTGAGTCGCCCGCTGGCCCGCAGGGCGGAGCGCTGGCTGTTGAAGGAAGGCTTGACCTCCGCGCTGTTCGCTCCCGCGCTCGCGGCCGCACGGCGGCTGCGGCGCTGGCTGCCGACACGGGTCCGCGCCAAGATACCGGCACCGCGGCCGGATGCGACCCCCGCCGTCAGCCGCGCACATGCCCGCAAGGTGTTGCTGTTCGAGGGGTGCGTGCAGCCGGCCATGATCCCGAACATCGACGCCGCCACCGTGCGCGTCCTGGATGCCGCCGGCATCCAGGCGATATCGTCGCGGGTCGCCGGATGCTGCGGAGCGCTGCGCACCCATCTCAGCGACCCGTCCGGAGGGCTCGGCGACATGCGACGTAACATCGACGCCTGGTGGCCGCTGATCGCGACGGGTGCCGTGGAGTGCATCGTGGTGAATGCCTCGGGCTGCAGCCACATGATCAAGGAGTACGCACACGCATTGCGCCACGATGCGCAATATGCCGCCAAGGCGGCGCGCATCTCGGCGCTGACCCGCGATGTGTGCGAGCTCCTGCCCGAGCTCACGGCCGCGCTCGCCGCTCGCATGCGCCCCGCCCCGCGGCCGCTCGCGTTCCATGCGCCGTGCACGCTCCAGCACGGACAGCGCTTGCGCGGGGTGGATGGGGCGCTGCGAGCGCTCGGGTTCGACGTGCGCCTGCCCGGCGACAGCCATTTGTGCTGCGGGTCGGCCGGCGCCTACTCGCTGCTTCAACCGGCCCTCGCCGACGAGCTGCGCGATCGCAAGCTCGGGAACATCGCGGCGCTCGAGCCCGCCTGCATCGTCTCGGCCAACATCGGCTGCATCCAGCATCTGCAGAGCGGGACCGCGACACCGGTACGGCACTGGATCGAAGTGCTCGATGCGGCGCTCGAGCCCGAAAGCGCCGCCCTCTAGCGGCGCCCAGCCGTCAGGGGCGCGCTCCCAGGAAGGCATCGATGGCCGCGGCGACGCGCGGCGGATCCTCCCAGAAGGGATTGTGGCCGAGTCCCTCGAAAACCTTGACCTGCGCGGCGGGCAGTGCATCGCGCAGGCTCTTGCGCACGGGCTCTTCCATGATGGGGTCCCGGCTCCCCCAGATGAGAAGGGTGGGCGCCTTGAGGCGTGGCAGGGTGCTCTGCAGATCGCCGTACAGATCGCCCGACAAGCCTTGATCGAGCACGGCGAGCCAGACGCGCAGGGGGATGGCGGCGGAGTCCTTGCGTTGACGGCGGATGAAGTCTGGATCCACGGGTGTCGGCGAGTCCCACCAGGCGATCATGAAGGGCGAGTCCGGTTCGATCGGCTCCTTGAGCTTGCGGATGTCGGCCGCGAAGTCGAACTGCGGCGGCTGGGTCGACCCTGGCGGCCGGCCGCCGGTCGAGGATATCAGTACCACGCGTCGCGTCCGCTCCGGCCAGAACTCGCCGAACGTCTGTCCGATGATGCTGCCGAGCGAGTGCCCCACGATATCCGCCGTGGGTATCTTGAGCGCATCGAGCAGCAACTTGATGTCGTAGGCAAAGTCGAAGCGCGTGTAGCAGCATTCCGGCTTGCTCGATGAGCCATGGCCGCGCAGATCGACGAGGATCAGACGCAGCTGCTTGGAGAGGTAGGGGATGAGGGGTACCCAGTCGCGTGCGCTGTCGGTATAGCCGTGAATCAGAACCACCGGCGGTCCCGACCGATTGCCCATGTCGATGTATGCGAGAGCCTCTCCGTTCGGCAGGGCCACGGTCTTCTTCATCGCATCGAACGCGTCGAGGTCGATCCTCAAGGGCGGCGGCGCCGCGGCTTCGGTCGCCGATGCGCACAGCGAGAGTGCGCCGGCGGCGCACAGCAAGCGAGCGGACTGCTTCATTCCTGGAGCGTACTCAGGTCCGAGGCAAACTGCACCCATTTCGCGCGCGGTCGCGCCTTGGGTAATTCCCCGACTGTTCCTCGCGCTCAACCGAACTACAATCGAGCTGGCTGGCCTAACCGTACTTTCTCGCGGAGTTGTGTGTATGACCACGAGCAAGAGGACTTCACGCCGCACGAGCGGCGCTCGAGCGGCGAACGGCACGGACGCGCCCTCCCCCGCTGATGCCTCCGATCCCAGCGTCGCTCCCTCGCAAAAGGTGCGCAGCCGCCGGGCGAAATCGCCCGCTGCGTCGGCCACGCCGCGCCACCGCGAGGACCGCCACGCCTCGATCGCGGAGGCCGCGTATTTCCGTTCGCAGCATCGAGGCTTCATCCCGGGCTACGAGCTCGAGGATTGGCTCGCGGCGGAGGAGGAGGTCGATCAGCGCCTGACGGGCGAGGGTCGAGTGTCTTGAGGCCGCGTGGGATTTGAGGTGGGCAGGCCGATTTGCTGAGCGCCCCGCGGTGCTGCGATACTTGCGGCAGGCTGGGCGGAAACGTTTCCATATGATGTCACCGAGCGAGGCCGCGTCTGAGCGGCCATGACGCCATTCTCGTCGGTGATGTCGGCGGCACCCACGCCCGCTTTGCCATCGTCGACGCATCCGGGCCTCCTCCCTGGCGCATCGAGCAGCGCCAGGATCTCACCGAAGAGTTCCCGAGTTTCACCGACGCGCTCAACAGCTATTTCGAGCGCGCCAGGATCTCCGCTAGGCCGGCGACCGCGGCGATTGCGGTGGCGGGCCCGGTGACGGGTGGCAGCGCGCGCTTCACCAACCGTGGCTGGAACATTGCCGAGTCGGATCTGCGCTCCTTCGGGTTCAGGACGGCGGTTCTGGTCAACGACTTCGGTGCGCTCGCGTTCGCCGCCCTCGTGCTGCAGGAGAATGATCTGCGCGCACTGGGTCCGCCCCTCAAGGGGCTCGAGCGCGGCACGATCACCATCCTGGGGCCCGGGACCGGCTTCGGAGTTGCCTGCCTCGCGCAAGATGGCGAGCGCGCGGTGCCGATGGCGACCGAGGGCGGGCACATGGGTTTTGCGCCGAGCGACGATGCGGAAATGGCCGTGCTCAAGTCGCTGCGCAAGCAGATGGGCCGCGTCTCGGTGGAGCGCATCCTGTCGGGCTCGGGACTCGAGAATCTCTACCGGACGCTCGAGCAACTGACGGGTCGCGAGCCGCGCCCCCTGTCCGCGGCGGACATCAGTGCCGGTGCCGGCAATGGCGATCCCGGCTGCACCGCCGCGCTCACGATGTTCTGCTCGATCTTCGGCGCGGTCGCGGGGGATCTGGCGCTGGCCCACGGCGCACGCGGCGGGGTCTACATAGCAGGCGGCATTGCCCAGAAGATCGAGGCGTTTCTCGTCAAGAGTCCGTTCCGCGCGCGTTTCGAGGACAAGGGCCGGCTGGCGCCGTTCGTCGCCGCCATCCCGACCAAGCTCATCGTCAATCCGGACGCCGCGCTTCTCGGCGCCGCGCGCGCCGGTCTCGCCCGGGCGAGACCGGCGTAAGGCGATCCTGCGGAACATGCCGACATGAATGGCTCCCGCCCGCCCGATGAGTAGCACGCGCTACCCGAGCAACGGCCATGCGCCCGGCGGTGCGGGATTGCCGCCCACCTGGTGCAGCAGCGCCAAGGAGATGGTCGGCTGCTCGGTGGGCCGCGCGCGGCTCTGGTTCACCGTCGGCGGCGGTATCTTGAACGAGGTGTACTGGCCGCGCATCGACATCCCGCAGATTCGCGATCTCGGGTTCATCGTTGCCGACGGGCACGGGTTCTGGGTGGAGGTGAAGCGGCTCTGGCAGCACACCGTGGAGCTCATCGCGCCGGGCGTTCCGGCGGTGCGCATCGTTCATCGCCACGCTCGCTTCGAGCTCGCGCTGCAGATCGTCAGCGCGCTCGAGCGCGACGTGCTGCTCGTTGACGTGGCGCTGTCGGGTGACGATTCGCTGCGCCCGTATGCGCTGCTCGCGCCCCATCTCGGGGGCACCGGATGGCACAATCAAGCCGAAGTTGCGGAGCAGGCCGGCCGCCGCGTTCTACGCGCAGTGCAGGGCCCCTTTTCGCTCGCACTCGCCGCGGTGGACGAAACCCAGCAAGACGCCTTCGGGCGGGCGAGCGCCGGTGTGACCGGTGCGAGCGATGGCTGGCAGGATTTCGCGCGCAATGGGGCGATGACCTGGGAATATGCCAGCGCCGGCCCGGGCAACGTCGCCTTGACCGCCGAGCTGCCGCGTGCGTGCGTGCTCGCGCTCGGGTTCGGATCGAGTCCGGAGTCTGCCGCCACGCTCGCCTTGAGCGGACTGTTCGAGCCCTTCGAGCACACACGCGACCGTCACGTGCTTGGCTGGAACGAGTGGTATGCACGATCGCGAACGCCGCTCGAGAGTCTTGCGGACTTGCCCGCGCTCTGCGCCGAGCAGTTCCATATTTCCGCGATGGTATTGCGCGCGCACCAGGACAAGACCTACCCCGGTGCCATGGTCGCGAGCCTGAGCGTGCCCTGGGGCAATACCAAGGAAGAGCGGGAAGGCTACCACCTGGTCTGGCCGCGCGACCTGGTCGAGTGCGCCGGCGGGTTGCTCGCCGTCGGAGCGCTGCGCGAGGCGGGTAACACGCTCAGGTATTTGCGTGCCACGCAGCTCGCCGACGGGCACTGGTACCAGAACCAGTACCTCGGGGGAAAACCCTACTGGACCGGTGTGCAGCTGGACGAGACGGCGCTTCCGGTGCTGCTCGCCGCGCTGCTCGCGGATCGCAGCGCCCTCGGCGGTACCGAGATCCGTGACATGGTGCGGCGCGCGCTTTCCTATGTGGTTCGTCACGGTCCGCAGAGCGATCAGGATCGCTGGGAGGAGAGCGCCGGCCTCAACACTTTCACCCTCGCGGCCTGCATCTCGGCGCTGGTCAGCGGTGCCGAATACCTCGATCCGGCGGCGCGCGAGCTGGCGCTCGATTACGCGGATTATTGGAACTCGCGGCTCGAGGATTGGACTGCCGTGCGCGACACGCCGCTCGCGCGCCGGCACGGCATTGCCGGGTATTACGTGCGCGTCGCTCCCACGCAGGCGATCGGCGACCGCGGCGCGTTCGACCGGGTGCTGTCGATCAAGAACCAGGCGATGGATCCCGGGTTGCCCGCAGCCGCGCAGTTCGGCGTCGACTTCCTGCAGCTGGTGCGCTTCGGGCTGCGCCGCCATGATGATCCGCTCATCGTGGGAAGCGTGCGGCTCGCCGACGCCTTGCTCAAGGTCGACACTCCAAATGGGCCGTGCTGGCACCGCTATTTCGACGACGGCTACGGGGAGCACGACGACGGGTCCGCCTATGATGGGGTCGGGCGCGGCCGCGCCTGGCCGCTGCTCACCGGTGAGCGCGCGCATTACGAGATCGCCTGCGGCAACGATCCGCGGCCTCTCATGGAGGCCATGGCGCGCATGGCCTCGCCCGGCGGAATGTTACCGGAGCAGATCTGGGATGCGCCCTCCATCGTGCAGCGCGGGCTCATCATCGGTCAGGCGACAGGCTCGGCGATGCCGCTCGCCTGGACGCATGCCGAGTACTTGAAGCTCGTGGCCTCGCGCACGCTCGGCCGCGCGTTCGATCGTCCGGAGGCCGTATGGCGGCGCTATCACGGCGAGCGCGTCAAGGCGGCGCGCGCCCTCTGGTCCGAGCATGCGGCCATCAGTGAAATCGCAGCCGGCACCTCGCTGGTCCTCGCATTGCGCGAGCCGGCGGTGGTGCGAGTAGGATTCAACGGCTGGCAGCGGCTGAGCGATGCACCGACGACGCCGAGCACGCTCGGGGTGCACGTGCTCAGGCTCGACACGGCACAGCTTGCGGCAGGGCAGAAAATCGACTTCACCTTCCGCTACCAGCCCGGCGAGCGCTGGGTGCGCGAGGACTATCACATCGAGGTGAAGCCCGCCTGAGGCCAACCTGATCCCGGCGCGCGGGACCGGCAACAACAGCCAGCACGCGCCGTACGTGCCGCCCCACTGGCCGAGAGCAAGCTCTCCGCTCAGGCCTCGATGAGCCCGTGGCGGATCGCGATCAGCGTGAGCTCCGACTGGTTGTCCACGCCGAGCTTCTGCTTGATGTTGTAAAGGTGCGTGCCCACGGTCGAGGTGGAAAGCTTGAGATCCTGCGCGATGCGTTGCACGGTCGCGCCGCCCGCCAGGCGAATGAACACTTCGAACTCGCGCTCGGAGAGTCGCTCCACCGATGACTTGCCGTCGAACTCCGCGAGCGCAAGCTTCTGGGCCAGCGCGGCGTCGAGGTAGCGTCGCCCGGCGGCCACGGCGCTGACTGCCTCGAGCAGCGTCTCGGGGGCGCTGCGCTTGGAAAGAAACCCGAGCGCGCCCTCCTGCAGCGAACGGCGCGCGTGCATGGGATCGTCGTGCGCGGACAAGGTCAACACCCGTGCCTGGGCGTTGCGCGCGCGGATGCGGCGCAGTGCCTCGAGGCCGCCCATGCCCGGCATCGCGATATCCATGATCACGACGTCGGGCGCGAGCTCCGTGTAGAGTCGGCAAGCTGCCTCGCCCGAGTCGGCCTCCGCAACCACGGAAACCTCCGGATGCGATTGCAGCAGCAGGCGAAAGCCGGTACGTACCACCGCATGGTCGTCGACGAGCAACACGCGAATCATGCCGGCACCGCGAGCGGAATCTCGGCCGTGAGCAACACGCCGCGTCCAGCCTGATTGCCGACGGTGAGCTTGCCTCCGAGCTGCGCCACGCGATCCGCAAGGCCCCTCAGACCGAAGTGCCCGGGTCTTGCCCAGTCGGCGGGCAGACCGACACCGTCATCCGCGACCGCAATGCGCACCCGCTCGTTGTCGCCCTGCACGCAGATCTCGATGCGGGAGGGCTGCGCGTGGCGCAGCGCGTTGATGAGGCTCTCCTGGACCACGCGATAGATCGCGAGCGTGACGCTGGGTCCGAGATCGGCCGGCAGCTCGTGCTTGAGCTCGATGGCGATTCCCGGGTGGCGCCGCTGCCAATCACGCACCAGATTCTCGATGGTGGCCGACAATCCCAGACTGTCGAGTGACAGCGGCGCGAGGCGCGGTATGAGGCTGTGCATGGCATCGTAGAGCCGTGCGGCCTCCGTCGAGATCAACTGCGCTGCCTCCCGGGTTGCCGGATCGCGCGCACCGCCTTGGGCCGCGATGGCGAGCGCGAGGCTGCGGATGGCGGTGACCGATTGGCCGAACTCATCGTGCAGCTCGTGGGCGATCAAGCGCCGCTCCTCTTCCACGCGCTGATCCGCGAGGGTTGCCATCTCGCGGCGCTCCTCGAGCCGCGCCTCGGCGTCGCGCGCAAGCCGCTCGGCTCGAACCTTGTCCTCGACCGCCTGGGCCATGCGATTGAAGGCAGTGCCGATCACGTTGGCTTCGGAGCCGGGAAGCGGCGGCAGCCGGTAGGCGAGATCGCCGCGTTGCAGCCGCGTGAGCCCCTCGGCGATCACCGGGATGGGCTTGAACAGGTGCGCGACCGACCAGAAGGCGAGCCCATTGACGACCACGAGCATGAGCGCACCGATGGCCGAGAGCCGCACGATCTCATCCCATGCATCGAGCACGGAGCGCGACGGCTGAGCTTCGACCACCAGCTGCACGCCGCCTTTCAGCTCGAAGGTCTCTCGGGCCGAGGCAGGGGTGAAGAGCCGGGCGAACCAGTCGGGCGCCGAGCGCCCGGCCTTGTAGGTTGCGGGCGGTGACCGATACAGGACCTCTCCGGTGCCGGAGAGCAGATAGACCTCGTTGGCCCGAACCCGCCCGAGCTGCTGCAGGAACTGGAGCACGAGGTCCGGTCCGCCGATGGTGGAATACACCGCCGCGAGCCGTCCCAAGAGGTGTGCGGCGACCCGATTCGCGGCCTCGATCTCTTCGCGGACCGACTCGCGCGTGCTCTGGATCTCGGCGGCGATCAGCACGATGACGAAAGCTGCGCTAAGGGCGGCGACCACCAGATTCAACCGCGTGCGCAGTCTCATGCCGGCATGGTACCAGGGCCCGCCGCCGCATTACCCGGGCCCGCGGCCGGCGGCGCCTCATGAAAATCATGAGATGGGTTTCATGACGGCCCTGATTCAATCGGGCCCGGCCCGGTGGAACATGGGGCTCGTAAACCTCCTGGAGAAAGCGCGATGAAATGGGAAATTCCGCAGGCGACTGAGTTCCGGTTCGGCATGGAAATCACCATGTACGTGGCCAATCGCTGATATGCCGACGGGCGCTCGCCCGCGCGAGCGGGCGCGCCCACTTCTCCCTTGAAATTACGCATCCTGGGGTCGGGCGCCGGCGGCGGGTTCCCCCAGTGGAACTGCAATTGCGCTAACTGTGCCGGATACCGCTCCGGCACCCTGAAGGGCCAGGCGCGAACTCAATCCTCGATTGCCGTCAGCGGGCAGGATCCGCAGCAATGGGTCCTCATCAATGCCTCCCCCGACATACGCGCGCAGCTCGAGGCGACTCCGGCGATGCAGCCGCAGCGAGCCTTGCGCGACACCGCGCTCGCCGCCATCGTGCTCTCGGACGGTCAGGTCGATCATACGACCGGACTCTACATGCTGCGCGAATCGACCAGGCCCTGGCCGATCTGGTGCACGGACAGTACCTACGCCGACCTCACGCACGGCAATCCGGTGCTGGCCGTGCTCGGGCATTTCTGCGGCGTCGAACGCTGCCGGATCGGCATCGACGGGGGCGCCTTCAGCGTGCCGCCGCTCGCCGACGTCGCATGGCGCGCCCTGCCGGTCGCGAGCAAACCCGCCCCATACTCGCCGAATCGCGCAGCGCCCGTGCCGGGCGACAACATTGCCCTCGTGCTCACCGGCGCGAGCGGCCGCTCCGCCGTCTATGCGCCGGGGCTCGGCGCGATGGATGAGCGTCTGTGGGACGCCATGCGCAACGCCGCCTGTGTGCTGGTCGACGGCACCTTCTGGACGGACGACGAGATGGTGCGCGCCGGCATCTCGAGCAAGCGCGCGCGCGACATCGGCCATCTACCGCAGAGCGGCCCGCATGGCATGCTGGAATGGCTCGAACGCTTGCCGTCCGCGACACGCAAGATATTGATTCATATCAATAACACCAACCCGATCCTGAACGAGGAGTCGGCCGAGTTCGAAGAGCTCGGCCGGCGCGGTGTCGAGGTCGCGCGGGACGGCATGGAGATCGCGTTATGAATGCCTCGCCCTGGAGCCGCAGTGAGTTCGAAGCCGAGCTGCGCAAGCAGGGCGCGGCCTACCACATTCACCATCCTTTCAATATCGTGCTCAATTCGGGCAAGGCCAGCCGCGAGCAGATCCGCGGGTGGGTGGCGAATCGCTACTACTACCAGGTGAGCATCCCGATCAAGGATGCCGCGATCCTGTCGAACTGTCCGGATCGGTCGGTGAGGCGCAACTGGGTGCAGCGCATCCTCGATCACGACGGATATGGCGATGATCCCGGCGGCATCGACTCGTGGCTGCGCCTCGGCGAGGCGGTGGGATTGGCGCGCGCCGACGTCGACAGCCTCGAGCAAGTGCTGCCCGGGGTGCGCTTCGCGGTCGATGCTTACGTGAACTTCGCGCGGCGGGCGCCTTGGCCGGAGGCGGTGTGCTCCTCGCTCACCGAGCTGTTCGCTCCGGAGATCCACAAGCAGCGCCTGGCCTCGTGGCCCGAGCATTATCCATGGATCGATCCCGCGGGCCTCAAATATTTCCAGAGTCGCGTGAGCCTGGCGCGCCGCGACGTCGAGTTCGGTCTCGCTTTCACGCTCGATCATTTCACCACGCGCGCCGCACAGCAGCGCGCGCTCGAGGTGCTGAAGTTCAAGTTGAGCGTGCTCTGGCAAATGAACGACGCCATGGCGGTGCGCTACGGGGTGCCGCTGTGAGCGCGCTCGATCCCGCCGTGCGCCCGGCCCTCGGCCGGGGTTTTCGCCTGCAGTGGGAGGCTGCGCAGAACTCCTACGTGCTGCTCTTTCCCGAGGGCATGATCAAGCTCAACTCGAGCGCCGGGGAGATCATGAAGCGATGCGATGGACACGCCACCGTGGCGGAGATCACCGCGGACCTCGAGCGGGCGTTCGCGACCTCGGGGCTCGCGGCCGATGTGATGGCCTTCATCAGCATGGCGCGCGACAAGCAGTGGCTGTCGGTGCCGGCGTGAGCGCCTCGCCACCGCTCGGCGCCGATCATGCGGGCGCGGCGCGCGCGGCGAGCCGGCCGGGGCCGCCTCTGTGGCTGCTGCTCGAGCTCACCTACCGCTGTCCCCTGCACTGCGTTTTCTGCTACAACCCCACGGATTTCGCGCGCACCGGCCCCGAGCTCGGCACCGAGGACTGGCTGCGCGTGTTGCGTGAGGCGCGTGCGCAGGGCGCCGTGCAACTCGGGCTGTCGGGCGGGGAGCCGCTGACCCGCGATGACCTGGAGCCGATCGTCGCGGAAGCGCACCGGCTCGGCTTCTACAGCAACCTGATCACCTCCGGTGTCGGGCTCACCGAGACTCGCATCACAGCGCTCAAGGCAGCGGGTCTCGATCACATCCAGCTCTCCTTCCAGGACAGCACCCGGCAGATGAACGATTTCCTGAGCAGTACCCGCACCTTCGAGCTGAAGTCCAAGGTTGCCGCGTTGATCAAGCAGCACGACTACCCGATGGTGCTCAACGTGGTGCTGCATCGCCTGAACATCGATCACGTGGAGGAGATCCTCGCCATGGCCGAGCGCATGGGCGCGGATTACGTCGAGCTCGCGAATACCCAGTTCTACGGCTGGGCGTGGCAGAACCGCGAACAGCTGATGCCGAGCCGCGCGCAGGTCGAGCGCGCGGAGGAGGTGACGCGGCGTTTCCGCGACAGGCTCGATCGGCCGATGCGGATCTTCTTCGTCGTGCCGGACTACTTCGAGCGCCGCCCCAAGGCTTGCATGAACGGACTGGGATCGCTGTTTCTCACGGTGACGCCGGACGGAACCGCGTTGCCCTGCCACGCCGCGCGCATCTTGCCGGGCCTCGAGTTCCCGAACGTGAAAAGCGCGAGCATCGAGCACATCTGGTACGAATCGACCGGCTTCAACCACTTTCGGGGCGATGCCTGGATGAAGGAGCCGTGCCGCAGCTGTCCGGAGAAGGCCCGGGACTTCGGCGGGTGCCGCTGCCAGGCTTATCTTCTGACCGGCGATGCGGCCAATGCCGACCCGGTGTGCGATCTGTCGCCCTACCATCAGCGCGTGACCGAAGTCGCGGCGCGCGCCGATCATCCCGAGCGGCTCGAGAAGCCGTTGATATTTCGTTCGCCGGCCAATTCATCTAATCTGCATCCATGATCGCAGCGCCGCTCGCCTCGCTGCATGGGCTCACCGTGCTGTTCGTCGCCGCGCTCGGCGCCGAGACACTGCTGCGGCTGTGGCTCGCGACGCGCCAGATCGCAACGGTGCGCGCGCATCGCGAGCAGGTGCCGCCGCTGTTCAGCGCGACCATCGGGCTCGAGGAGCAGCGTCGCGCTGCCGATTACACCGTGGCACGGGCCGAGCTCGGCCGCTGGGCGACTCTGTTCGAGATGCTCATCAAGCTGATCCTCACTCTGGGTGGGGGGCTCGCGGCCTGCGCCGCCTGGGTGCAGGAGCTTCATTGGCGCGAACCATGGCAGGGGACCTTCCTCGTGCTGCTGGTGTTGGGGCTCCTGCAGATTGCCGGGCTGCCGTTCGCGCTGTGGCGCACGTTCCGCATCGAGGCGCGCTTCGGATTCAACCGCATGACGCTGCGCTTGTTCGCGCTCGATCTCGTCAAGCGCGTGTTGCTCGGAACGGCAATCGGCGCCCCCCTGATCCTGGCGACGCTGGTGCTCATGCAGGAAGCCGGCACCCTGTGGTGGATCTGGGCGTGGCTGGTGTGGCTCGCGGTGAGCCTGGCGCTCGCCTGGGCCGCCCCGCGCTTCATCGCGCCGTTGTTCAACCGCTTCTCGCCCCTCTCCGATGCCGCGTTGCTCGCGCGAGTTCAATCCTTGTTGGCTCGCTGCGGATTCACGGCGGGGGGCGGCGTGTACGTGATGGACGGATCGCGCCGTTCCGCGCATGGCAATGCCTATTTCACCGGTATCGGTCGCAACAAGCGCATCGTGTTCTTCGATACGCTGCTCGCGCGCATCGACGGCGAGGAAATCGAGGCGGTGCTCGCGCACGAGCTCGGCCACTTTCGCCTGCACCACGTGCGCCAGCGTCTCGCACTGTCCTCGGTGATGATGCTCGCGGGATTGGCGCTGCTCGGCTGGCTGGCGCGTCAGCCCGGGTTCTACCACGCTCTCGGCGTGCCCAGCGCCTCGCCGGCGATGGCGTTGCTCTTGTTTGCGGTGGTGGTGCCGGTGTTCGCGTTCTTCGCGACGCCTCTCGAAGCCTGGTGGTCGCGCCGTCACGAGCGCGAGGCCGACGACTTCGCCGCCGCCCATGCTCGTGCCGACCGGCTGGCCGCGGCGCTGGTCAAGCTGTATCGGGATAATGCCTCGACCTTGACGCCCGATCCCGTCCACTCGGCCTTCTACGACTCGCATCCACCGGCGCTCGAGCGCATCGAGCGGCTGAACCGTCTGGCGCTCGCGGGCGCGAACGCCGGCTGAGCCCCGCCGCACCCGCGCCACGCGCCCGGTCGGGCCGCCCTTCAGGCGGCGGCGCGTTTCGTGGGAGCTTCCTCGAGAGCGCGCGCGAGCACGTCCTCGATCTTCTCGGCCCACACGAACTCGAGCCGGGCGCGCACGCTCTCCGGGATATCCTCGAGATCGCGGCGGTTGCGTGCCGGCAGGATCACGGTGCGTATGCCGGCGCGCGCGGCGGCGACGCATTTCTCCTTGATGCCGCCCACCGGCAGCACGGCGCCGCGCAGGCTGATCTCGCCGGTCATCGCGACGTCCGAGCGCACCGTGCGCTGGGAGAGGAGCGAGGCCAGCGAAGTGGCGATCGCGACGCCGGCGCTCGGTCCGTCTTTCGGAATGGCGCCCGCGGGCACGTGAATGTGCAAGTCGCAATTGTCGAGCACGGACGGGTCGATGTGGAGCCGCTCGGCCTGCGACTTCACCAAGGTGACCGCCGCCTGCGCGCTCTCTTTCATCACCTCGCCGAGTTGGCCGGTGAGGATCAGCTTGCCGGAGCCCTTCACGCGGCTGGTCTCGATGAACAGAATGTCGCCGCCCGCAGGCGTCCAGGCGAGCCCCGTGGCAACGCCCGGGATGCTGGTGCGCAGCGCCACGTCGTTCTCGAAGCGCGGGGCGCCCAGGATGGCCGCCACCTCGGGAGCTCCGATCGAAACGCTGGTCGCGCGGCCGGAGGCGATCGACACGGCGGCGTTGCGCAGCAACGCCCCGATCTGGCGCTCGAGATTGCGCACGCCGGACTCGCGCGTGTAGTCGCCGATCACCCGCCGCAGAGCCTCATCCGATATCTGCACCTGCTCGGCGCTCAGCCCGTTCGCGCTCAACTGGCGCGCGAGCAGGTAGCGGCGCGCTATCTGCAGCTTCTCCTCCTCGGTGTAGCCCGCGAGCTCGATCACCTCCAAGCGGTCGCGCAGCGGCGCGGGGATCGAGTCGAGCACGTTCGCCGTGCCGATGAACAGCACCCTCGAAAGGTCGAACGGCACACCCAGGTAGTTGTCGCGAAAGGTGTTGTTCTGCTCCGGATCGAGCACTTCGAGCAGAGCCGAGAACGGGTCTCCTTGGTAGCTCGCCGAAAGCTTGTCCACCTCGTCGAGCATGAGCACCGGATTGCGGCGGCCCGCCTTGCGGATGGCCTGTACGATGTTCCCGGGCAGCGAGCCGATGTAGGTGCGCCGGTGGCCGCGGATCTCGGCCTCGTCGTGCACGCCGCCCAGGCTCACGCGTCGGAACTGCAACCCGAGCGCTTTGGCGATGCTCTGGCCGAGCGAGGTCTTGCCGACGCCCGGAGGTCCGACGAAGCACAGGATCGGGCTGCGACCCTGCGGATTGAGCTTCCTTACCGCGAGAAACTCGAGAATGCGGCGCTTGACCTTCTCGAGGCCATAGTGGTCCTCGTCGAGGATCGCGCGCGCGCGCTCGATGTCGTGCTGCTCCGGATCGGTCTTGGACCAGGGCATCGCCACCAGCCAGTCGAGATAGTTGCGCGTCATCGAGTACTCGGCGGCGCCTTCCGGCATGCGCTCGAGCCGCGCGAGCTCGCGCTCCGCCTGCTCCTTGGCCTCCGGCGGCATGCCGGCCTCGGCGACGGCCTTTTTCAGATCCTGTATTTCGGCACCCGTACCGCCGCTCTCGCCCAGCTCCTTCTGAATCTGGCGCAGCCGCTCGCGCAGCACCGCTTCCTTCTGGCGCTCGTCGAACGCCTCGCGCGTGCGCTCGTCGATCTGGCGCGAAACCTTGAGCACCTCGATCCGGCGGTTCAACAGCGCGAGCACCCGGTCGAGCCGCGCCTTGAGATCGAAGGTCGCGAGGATCTCCTGCTTCTCCGCGGCCTTGAGATCCATGAAGCTCGCAACGATGTCCGCGAGCGTCGCGACCGACTCGATCGCACGGATGGCATTGCCGAGCTCCGGGGGTGCTTGCGGCAGCAGCTGGGCGGCTTCGAGGGCGCGCTCGCGCAGCGCCACCCCGCGCGCCTCGACCTCGCGGTCGAGCACGGCGGGCTCGCGGTGCGGCTCGATCCGCGCGACCAGGAAGGGCTCGGGGCTCACGGTTTCGAGCAGGGTGAAGCGCTGCTCGCCCTGCGCAATGAGATGGTGCGTGCCGTCGGCCGCCGTGACGAAGCGAACGATCGAGGCGATCGTGCCGACGCGGTGCAGCTGCTCGCGGCCGGGCTCGGCGCCCGGCTCGGATTGTAGGACCAGGCCTACGCGCCGATGCGTGCGCACCGCTTCCTGCGCTGCCGCGACGGCGTGCTTGCCGGTGAGGCTGATAGGCAATACCACACCCGGAAACAGCACGACATCGCTCACCGGCAGGATGATGAGGACATCCTCCGGGATCGAGCTGCTGCTGGTCTGAGTCTGCTCCGCCACGGGCTCCTCGGTGCTCATAGACTCTTCTCCTCGAGGCGCAGGAACAGGTAGCCGCGCTCGAGCTTGAGCTCGAGCAAGGCATAGCTGCCGGCTGGCAGATCGATGCGCCGCCGCATCCGGCCGTAGGGAATCTCGAGCCGCACCACCTCGGCCTCGCTGCCGAACGCCGGCGGCGCCACCGTGGTTTCGATCAGGAGACCCGAAGGCGTGATCTGGGCCACCACGTCCTCGGCGCGTGCCCCGGGCAGCGCGACCGTGACCTCGATTGCGCGGCCGATGCTCAGGATGTTGGCGGGAGGCTCCCAGACGGGTGCCGCCGCCGGAGCGGTCAACAGCTCGAAGAAACGCCGATGCCGGCGCTCCGCCTCATCGAGGCGGGCGCAGGCCTCGGCCCACATCCAAGATCGTCGGCGCGTCATATTCATGCGGTGGCTATCCTGTTCTCGCGTGAAACGAGAGTGAGGGCGACGGCCCTCAGTTCAAGGCTTGGGCGGCGGCGGCGAGCGGTCGGCGATACGCACGGTGTAGCCGCCCGATTTCTCGTCCGCGCGCAGCATCAGAAGGCCGCGCTTCTCGGCGTCCGCAAGCAGATCGTTGAACGACTTGAAACCGTAAAAACGCTCGTTGAATCCGGGGTGGCGACGCTTGATCGCCTGCTTGATCATCGATCCCCAGATGGGCTCGTTCTCGCCGCGCTCCTCGATCACGGCATCCAGCGTCTCGACCACGAGGTCGAGCGCGGCCGCCGCGTCCGGGCCCTTGCCTTCGGCGGGAGGGCTCGCCGGTCGCGCAGCGGCGGTCACCGCCGCGGGCCGGCGCCTGGAGCGCTCCTTGCGCACCAGATCGTCGTAATAGATGAACTCGTCGCAGTTGTTGAGGAACAGATCCGAGGTCGAGTTCTTCACGCCGACGCCGATCACCGTCTTGGCATTCTCGCGCAGCTTGCTCACCAGGGGCGAGAAGTCGGAGTCACCGCTGATGATGACGAAGGTGTCGACGTGGCTCTTGGTGTAGCAGAGATCGAGCGCGTCGACGACCATGCGGATGTCGGCGGAGTTCTTGCCCGACTGGCGCACATGGGGAATCTCGATGAGCTCGAATGCGGCCTCGTGCAGTCCGCGCTTGAAATCCTTGTATCGATCGAAGTCGCAATAGGCCTTCTTGACCACGATGTGGCCCTTGAGCAGGAGCCGCTCCAGCACCTTCTCGATGTCGAAGCTCGGGTATTGTGCATCGCGTGCCCCGAGCGCGATGTTCTCGAGATCGAGGAATACGGCCATCGTGGCATCGGTGGTGGGGCTGGGCATGGGGCATTCTACGGCCGGGGCGGTGGCTAGAACCAGTTGTAGTTGAAGCTGATGCTGACCCGCTCGGTGCGCGACCGATTGGCGCTCACCTCGTGACGCAACCAGCTCTCGAACAGCACCAGCCGGCCGCTCTCGGCCGGCTGGGTGATCCAGGCGCGATTCTCGAGCCGGGCAGCCGCCCTGCGCGGTGGTGCCGCCATGAAGCGGTCGAGCCGCGGATCCTCGAACTTGATGCCCGGACAGCCGCGGGGCGCGAGCACGTAGTACGTGCCGCTCAAGCTCGAGAGCGGATGCAGATGCAGGACGTGGGCGGTGCCTCGCGGCATGATATTGACCCAGCAGTCGGTCATTGCCAGCGCGCGCCCATGCATATCCCAATCGAGAGCGCGCACCATGGCGCGGACATGGCGCATGAGCTTGCGCTCCAGCCGCTCGAAGGTCGGCGACACGCGCTGCAGCTTGTGCGCCGATCCGTAGGAGGTATACCCGCCCGGATAGTTCGCGAGCGACCAGTGGCGGCCCGCCGCATCGTCGCAGCGCAGCTGACGGCACTCCTTGAGCAGCTGGCGGTTGAGCTCGCGCATGCCCGATCCCTCGAGCGCCGCCGAATAGACGAACGTCGGGAAGTAGCCGCGGATCGCCATCGCAGGAGGCCGCTTCTACAAGGACAGCTTGACCTCGTTGAACTGGATGATCGGAGTCACGTCGGTGTAGCGCGGAATGTCGGCGGTGAGCTCGGCGGCCGCGGGCTTCCAGGCCTCGAGAAACGCGTCGATCGAATCGAAATAGAACTGGCAGCCTGCGAAGAACGCCGGCGGCTCGCCGGGCCGCGTGCCCTGGAGACCGGCATCGACTTCGGTCTTGTGCAGTCCTTTGGCCAGAAGGCGCATCGCCATGGGCATGTGGGTGGCGAGGTAATAGCTCATGTCGAAATGCGAGCCGGGCTTGTTGGGGTACAGAATGCTGACTTTGATCATGACACCTGCCTTCGCGATGAGTCGTGCAAGTCTACTCCACACGGAGGGCGGGGTTTTCGGGCGCTTGCAATCAAGGCGCCGCCGCAGCGCCCCCCGGTGCCGCCGCAGCGCCCGCCGGCGCGCGCGAATCGCTCGCGCCGTAGAGTGTTGCTGCTCGCGGAAAGCCGAGCGCATGGGCGCTCGCGGCGTCCGCGGGCGCAATACCGATTGCCTCGGCGGCGTTCCCGGCGCCCCACGGCTCGAGCGGCACGATATGGTAGCCCATGTGCTCGAGGGAGCCTTCGGTGTCCGCCGACAGGGCGAAGGGCTCCGCGCCGACGGTGTCGGGCAGCCACTGATGATGAATGCGCGGCGCATCGACCGCCTCTTGAAGGGTCATGCCGTGATCGATGACGTTCAACAGCACTTCCAGCACCGTGGTGATGATCCGGGCGCCGCCGGGGGTACCGAGCACCAGTACGGGCTTCTCGTCCTTCAACACGATGGTCGGGGTCATCGAGCTCAGCGGGCGCTTGCCGGGCGCGATGGCATTCGCTCGGCCTTGCACCAGGCCGAATAGATTGGCGGCGCCCGGCTTGACCGCGAAATCGTCCATCTCGTCGTTCAAGAAGAAGCCGCTGTCGCCGGCGATGACCTTGGCGCCGAAATCGTCGTTGATGGTGTAAGTGACCGCAACTGCGTTGCCCTGCGCATCGACCACCGAGTAATGCGTCGTCGTCGCGCCTTCGGGGGTCGGTGCGACCCCGCCGAGCGAGGCCGACGGGGTCGCACGATGCGGCGCGATCTGCGCGCGGATTGCCGCGGCGTGCTGCGCCGAGATCAGCTGCTCGACGGGATTCCGGACGAACTGCGGGTCCCCGAGATCGAGGTTGCGGTCGCGATAGGCATGGCGCATGGCCTCGACCAGCAGGTGCACCGACGCGGCCGAATGAAAACCCAGCTCGCGCAGCGGATAGGCTTCGAGGACTCTCAGCATCTCGCACAGAGTGACACCCCCGGAGCTCGGCGGCGGCGCCGACAGCACCGTATAGCCGCGGTACCGGCAGAGCAGTGGTGCCGACTCGGTGACGGTGTAGGCGGCAAAATCCTCGAGCCTCAGGATCCCTCCGTGCGCGCCGCTCGCCGTCACCACCGCCCTCGCGATTGCGCCGCGATAGAAGGCATCGGGACCTTCGGCGCTCAGCATCCTGAGCGTCGCCGCGAGATCACGCTGCACCAGACGATCCCCGGGCTCGAGCGGCGCGCCCTGCTTCAAGAAGATCGCGGCGACGTTCGGCTGGGCGCGGAACTTGGCGGTCGAGCCCTCGAGAATATCCACATCGCCGCGGGTGAGCACGAATCCATCCTCGGCCAGCGCGATCGCCGGCTCGATGAGCCTGGCGCGCGGCAAGGTGCCGTATTTCGCGCGCGCCGTCTCCAGCCCGAGGACCGTCCCGGGAACGGCGGCGGCGAGATAGCCATCGAGGCTCTTCAGGGGCAGTGGATTGCCGCTGGCATTGAGGTACATGTCGGCGCGCGCGGCGAGCGGCGCCTTCTCGCGAAAGTTGATGAAGGCCGCGCGCCCATCGGCCAGGTGGATCAGCATGAAGCCGCCGCCGCCGAGGTTGCCGCAGCAGGGGTGCGTGACCGCGAGTGCGTAGCCGACGGCGACGGCCGCATCGATCGCATTGCCGCCCTCGCGCAGCACCGCCGCGCCCACCTCGGAGGCGAGGTGCTGGGCGGATACCACCATGCCGAGCTTCGACTCGAGCGCCATGGGCGCCGCGCCGCGCGCGGGAGCGAAAGCCGCGCACGCGAGCACGATGGGTGCGAGGGCCCTGAGAAAGTGCATCGGCGGATGTTACAGGCTTGACAGATTCTGCGGAGGTCGCGAGTCAAGGAAAGGGGCAGTATCATGCAGGGATTCCACCAACGAATGGCCGAGGGAGAGGGGATCATGGAGATTGTGAGCATTGCGCGCTGCGCCGCGCTGGGGTTGGCTTTGGCCGCGTTCGGCGGCTGCGCCACGCAACCCAAGCATTTCATCGATGCCGCCGATCGATCTCCGCCGGGCGGCCGCGAGGCGGTCGTCATGGTGCCGCAAGGAGAGATTCGCGGCCAGGTCCTCGCCTCACAGGCGGGAGCGGCGTTCGGTCTCGTCGGGGCGCTGGTCGACACGGGCATCAATCAGCATCGCGCCAACAAGGCGGAGTCTGCCATCACACCGCTGCGTACCGAAATGAGCGATTACAGCTTCGATCAGCAGGCGCTCGCCAGTACCCAGGCCACGCTGGCGCAGCTCGATTGGCTGGGCGTCAGGAAGACCTCGTTCTCGAAGGACACCTCCAAGCAGAACGCAAACGCGATCCTGGACAAATCCGAGGCACCGGAAGTGCTGATGGCCGTTTACGACTACGAGCTCACTGCGGATTTCTCGGCGATGCAGGTGAATGCACGGTTCACGATCTCCCCGAAGGCCGTCCCGGCCGGTCAATCGCCGGATTCGCGCGTGAAGCTCGAGCACGCCGTTTATTCACAGACCTTCACCTATCTGTTCGCGTTGCCGACCGCCGGCAACGACATGACGGCGAACTGCGGCAAGTGGTCCGAGTCGCACGCTCTGGCGGCGCGCGCCGCGCTCGACCGGGGCATCGAGCGCGTCAACGCCTTGCTGATGCGCCAGCTCGCCGCAACGCCGGATGAGCTCAAGAAGCTCTCCGAGGGTGAGAGCATCGAGGCCAATGGTCACAAGGGCAAGCTCATCGAGCAGAACGATCAGGGCATCTTGCTCGTGGATGCCGCTGGCACCTGGGTCTACGTCGCCCGCGGCAGCGCCGGGTGAGCGCTCGGCGCCCCATGGGCGCGAGCGGCCGCGAGCTCGTGGGTGGCCTCACCTGCTGCATCGCGCTGATGGCCGCGTGCTCGCCCATGACCGCGAGCACGAAGTACACGCCGCGTGCAGCACCCGTCGCGCACGCACCCCAGATGGCCTGCCGTATGCGCGTGCTCGAGATCGTCGACGACCGCATGGATCCGACCATCCTCGGCAGCGTGGGCGGGCGCACCGTGCACGCTCCGCCCGACGCTCAGGCCTGGATGCGCTCGGTCATGGGCGGCCTGAATCGCCTGGGCGTCGCCGTGGAATTCGGTGACGCTGACGCGGGCTCGGCGGGCCTCGCTGCGCGAGCGGAATTGAAGACCGCCTGGGTGTCGAGCGAGACCACCGCGAAGACGGCGAGCGTCGTGCTCGGGTTTCGGTACTTTCAAGCGGGCACCCTGATCAAGGCGGCGGATTATCGCGGCAGCATCAGCGCCACCAACTGGAGCAGCACGCAGGATGAAATCCAGCGCATGGTCGACCGGGCGTTCGATCAGGTGCTCGCGCAGGCGGCCGCGGACATCCTTGCGGCATGCCCGACCAGATCCTAGAACGCAGCCGGCGCGAGCGCGGCTAGGAGCGAGGCGCCGGCAAGGATCCGAGCGCCTGCTCGATGGAGGCGCCGATCGCGAGCAGCGCGCGGTCGGCGCCCGCGGGCCCGTCGAGCTCCATGGCCACCGGCAGCCCGTTGCGGGTGAGCCCGGCCGCCAGCACGAGGCCAGGCAGCCCCGCGGTGCTTCCCGAGGCGATGTTGCGTGCGACGGCGTCTTCGAACGGGACGGCCTGGCCGCGAATGTCGAGCGTGGTCTCATCACCGATGCGCGGCGCCGGCACCCGGATAGCCGGAAAGATCATGGCGGCGACGCGGGTGCTCGCGAAGTAGTCGCGCATCAGCCGGCGCAGCTCGGGCAGATATCGATCGCGCGCATCGGCATACACGGCTTCGGTCACGAAGTTGGCACCGCCCGGCAGCACGTCGCTGCGAAAAGTGTCCTGGATATCCGGGCTTGCGCGCGCGATCAGCGCATCCAAGGTGAGCCCGGTTCCGTAGTTCGCGAGGTAGCGGCCGAGAGCGATGCGCACATCGTGATTCTGCACCTGATCGGTGGTGAGACTGATGAGTCGAGCAACCCCGGGGAGCGGCGCCTCGATCAGCTCGATGCCCGATCGGGCGAGCTTGTCGAGCGCGGCGCTCGCGACCCGCTCCACTTCTGGATCGAGACCTTGGAACCAGTAATCGCGCACGATACCGAGGCGCACACCGCGCAAAGGCGCAGGCGCGAACGGCTGGGGATCGCCGGTGACGGCCGAGTCGAACAGCGCGAGATCGCGTACGTTGCGCGCATGAGGGCCGACCTGATCGAACAGAGGCGAGATGGGCACACAGCCTTCGGTCGAGTAGCGCCCCGTGGTCGGCCTGAAGCCCTGGATTCCGCAGAACGCGGCCGGGACGCGGATGGAGCCTTCGGTGTCCTCGGCGACACCCAGCGGGGCCATGCGCGCGGCGATGGCGGCGGCGGTGCCCCCGCTCGAGCCGCCCGGAATCCTCGCGGGATCGTAGGGATTGTGCACGGCCCCGAAGGCGAGATTGTTGCTGGTCCAGCCATAGGAGAGCTCGTGCAGGTTGGTCTTGCCGAGCACGAGCGCACCCGCCGAGCGCAGCGCGGCGACGATCGGGGCGTCCTTTTTGGGGCGAAAGCCCTTGAGTGCCGGCGTGCCGCCGCTGGTCGGGTAGTCGCGGGTATTGACGCTGTCCTTCACGGGAATCGGCAGGCCGAACAGGGGGCCGGGCTTCGCGCCCGCCCGCCGCTCGCGGTCGCGGGCGCGCGCATCCTCGAGCACGCGCGCGGGATCGAGCGTGATGAAGGCATTGAGGGAGCTGGCTGCCCGGCAGCGCTCGAGCAGCGCTGCGGCATAGCGCTCGCAGCTGAGCTCGCCGCGAGACATGCGCGCCACCGCGTCGGTCGCGCTCAGCTCGTTGAGCTCGCCTTCCGCGCCGGCCAGGCTCAATTCCGGCACGGCCGACAACCCCGCCGCCGCCGCGGCTCCGAGCACGAAGCCGCGTCTCGCGGCATCAAACGACATGATTGTTCTCCACCGACCGATCCCCCTTGAAGTCGATCTCGCCGCCTGATCGCACGGCATCCCCGGCGCGCTAACCTATCCAGAATCGAGGTAGTGCGCAAACCGCCGCCCACATCGCCGCCAACCGGATCCATCTCGACCACGAGCAGCAGCATACCGCCTCGGGCGGCGTCTCATATCTGTGGCACGACACGCGCGTCAGCGCGGACTTTCTCCTCGGCTCGGGGCTGCGCGCCGACGCGGTGCTCCCGCCCGGCGAGACCAACGGCTGCGGCGGCACCGACATCCCGAACGGGGCGCACCTGCCGTACTGGCGTGGGCGCTCCGCAGTTCGGCCCGCGCCGCGGCCCCCTCTTCGGCCTGTCGAAATCCCTCGGTCCGGCGGGGTAGGGCGCGGCGCGCCGCCGCGGCTCAAAGACCCGACTTGAACTCGAGCCACGCACGATCGAACGCGCGCGCCTCGTCCGGGGAGTAGACCTTCTGCAGCTCGAAGCGATCGCGAATGGCGGCGGGCGGGTAGATGACGGTGTTGTTGCGCACCTCGGGCTCGAGCAGCGGCATGGCTGCGGCGTTCGCGGTTGCAAAGCCGATGAAGCGGGTGACCGATGCCGAGATTTCCGGCCGCATCATGAAATCGATGAAGGCGAGCGCGCCCGCGGGATTGGGCGAGTCGGCCGGGATCACCATGCTGTCGATGTAGAAGGGCACCATCTGCCGCGCGAAGGAATAGTCGATCTTGATGGCGCCGTGCGATTCCTTGACCATGCGCCGCGCGATCAGCGCATCGCCCGAGTAGCCGATCGCCACGCACAGCTCGCCTTCGGCAAGCTGCTGATAGTAGCCCGAGGTCGAGATGCGGCGAATGAAGGGTTTCACCTCCTCGAGCTTCGCCATCACCGCATGCAGCGATGCGCTATCGGCGGACAGCGCCGGTTGTCCGATATAGCGCGCAACCATGGGCAAGATATCGCCCCACGAGTCGAGCAGCCCGATGCCGCAGCGGGCAAACCTGGCGGCGATGTCCTTGTTGAACACCATGTCCAGGCTGTCGAGTGGCGCGTTCGGCATCGCGGCCTTGACCTCGTCGACGTTGTAGATGATGCCGGTCGTGCCCCACATCCACGGCACGGCATGCTGATTGCCGGGGTCCACGCGGCCGAGAAGCGCGAGCACCTTGGGATCGGCGTTGCGCGCGTTGGGGATCCGGCTCTTGTCGAGCACCTTCCAGAAGCCCCTGGGGATCTCGCGGCCGAGCTCCGGCGCGGCGTTCATGGTCACGAGGTCGTAGTTCGAGCTGCCGACCGACAGAATGGTTTCCGCCGTGCCGGGCGAGTCGAGCACGGTGTAATTGACGTGCATGCCGGACTCGGCCTCGAACTTCGATACGACCGACGGCGGGAAATACTCGGGCCAGGCGTAGATGTTGACGACCCGTGAGCGATCGGCGGCCGCGGCAGCGCCCGCCGCGAGACAGCAGCAGAGGACGAAGGCTGACCGCGTCGGCCCGAGAGCGCTCAATTCGATTCGCTTGCCTGCGCGGCTGCTTGCCGCACGCCGATCATATCGCGTGCGCGCATGCCGGGGCCAGCGCGCGATCCTCGTGGCGGCTCTCGCGGCTCAGCGCGAGCCGCACTCGCCATCCGCGCGCACTCTGACGGAGGCGGAATCGGTCAGGCCCTGCCTGATTGCATGCCCGCACTTGCGCGAATTGGGATCGACGCTGACCGCGGTCCATGCGAGGTTCGCCCTGCCGCTGTCATCGGCTGCCAGGGACACGGGTATCTTGGTGAAGCCGTTGATGCGCTCGTGGGACAGCACCACACCGTTCGGCTCCGTGCTCATGTCGTAGACGGTGACGACCACATCCTCGGTGCTGTCGTTGTTGATGGTGACGTCGATTCCGTTGAGTCCGCCGACGGCGGTTGCGCTGACGAGCAGCAGCGGCAGGCAAGACAACCTCAACCCCTTGTG
>Ga0335073_10000394_pt1 | contig 56471 bp, 53 predicted proteins | sample Lox_Sample_22_FD_207093 | JGI IMG/M metagenome (GOLD analysis project Ga0335073, IMG submission 207093) | Soil microbial communities from Loxahatchee National Wildlife Refuge, Florida, United States - Lox_Sample_2.2 | ecosystem: Environmental > Terrestrial > Soil > Wetlands | place: USA... | reverse complement strand
CCTGGCGGTTCCCCTCAATGATGGTCGGGCGCGGCTTGCCCGCGGCGGCGAAGGCTTGGGCCGCGCCATAGCCGTCGCCGCCCTGGTCGACTACGCCGATGATCGGCGGCAGCGACGGCAGAACCGTCGCGACCGCCTTCTGCGCCGTCGTCTGGTCCCAGTCGCCAGTGACCGCGGAGACGATCTTGAACTCCGGATGCTCTTTCACCCCCTCGACAATGCCGGCGTGGATGGCGTCGTCGATCGAGGTGCCGGCGAGGCCGCGGATCTCGAGCAGGTTGCCGCCCTTCGGCTCGAACTTGGCCATCTCAACGACTTCCTGCTTGCCCATGTCCTTGAAGTCGACGACGACGCGATAGGCGCAGGGCTCGGTCACGATGCCGTCGAAGGAGACGACGACGATGCCGGCGTCGCAGGCCTGCTTGACCGCGCCGTTGAGCGCGTCGGGCGAAGCGGCGTTAATAACGATCGCATTGTAGCCCTGAAGGATGAGGTTTTGTATCTGGGCCGCCTGCGTCGGCACTTCCTTGTCGGCGGTCGTGAACACGTCGGCCGCGGCGACGACGCCGTCCTTCACCGCCTGCTTGGTGACGATGTCGTAACTTTTCAGCATCGCCTGGCGCCACGAATTGCCGGCGTAATTGTTGGAGAAGGCGATCTTCATTTTGCTCGTGTCGGCCCAAGCCGGCGCGGCCAAGAGCCCGGCCGCAGCGACCAGCGCGACCATCGAGACGTTGCGGAACATCGAAAAGTCCTCCCTGGGTGATGAGCACGCGCGCTTGGGACGCGCTCAAGTTGCTGCCTTTGTCTTTTGATGAAGCGTCGAGCGATCAGAACCGCCGTTGCTGCCTACGAGAGCTAACATGCCAGAGAAAAGGCGGTCAATCCTACTCCATCTCGCTCACCCGCCCATCGCGGATCGTCACGCGGCGATCCATGCGGGCGGCGAGGTCCATGTTATGGGTGGCGACAAGGGCCGCGAGGCCGCTTGCCTTGACCAGCGCGGCGAGCGTCGCGAACACATGGTCGGCGGTCTTCGGGTCGAGGTTGCCGGTCGGCTCGTCGGCGAGCAGCACCCGCGGGCCATTGGCGACCGCGCGCGCAATCGCGACGCGCTGTTGTTCGCCTCCCGACAATTCCGCCGGCCGGTGGTTCTCGCGCTGGGCAAGACCGAGATAGGCGAGGAGCTCGCGCGCGCGGGCCGCGGCCTTCTCGCGCGAGAGGCCCGCGATCATCTGCGGCAGGACGAGGTTCTCCAGCGCCGAGAACTCCGGCAGCAAATGATGGAACTGGTAGACGAAGCCGATCTCGGTGCGCCTCAGCGCCGTCCGCCGGTCGTCGCTCATCGTCGAGGTCGCCGCGCCGCCGATCCTGACCTCGCCAGCGTCGGGCCGCTCGAGCAGGCCCGCGAGATGCAGAAGCGTCGACTTTCCGGCGCCGGACGGCGCAATCAGCGCCACCGATTGGCCGGGCGAAAGCTCGAAGCTCGCGCCGTTCAGGACCTCGACCGTCGTTTCGCCGCGCCCGTATCTTCGCTCGACGCCCTCGAGCGTCAGCGCGGCGACATGCGCGGCGTCATTCATAGCGCAACGCCTCGACCGGATCGAGCCTGGCTGCGCGCCAGGACGGGTAGATCGTCGCGGCCAGCGACAGGATGAGCGCCATCGCAACTACGGCGAGAACGTCGGTCATTTCGACGCGGGAGGGCAGTTGCGACAGGAAATAGAATTCGGACGGAAAGAGATTGGCGCCGGTGAGCCAGCTCAGGCCGTTTCGGATCGGCTCGACATTGTGGGCGACGACCAGGCCAAGCGCGAGGCCGACGCCGGTGCCCACGAACCCGATCGTCGCGCCGGTGATGAGAAAGATGCGCATGATTGCGCCGCGCGTCGCGCCCATGGTGCGCAAAATGGCGATCGCACGCGCCTTGTCCTGCACCAGCATGATGAGGCCGGAAATGATGTTGAGAGCCGCAACAAGCACGATCAAGGTCAGAATAGCGAACATCACATTGCTCTCGACCGCGAGCACGTCGAAAAAGCTGCGGTTGAGCTGGCGCCAGTCGGTGTCGATCATCGGCCGTTGCTGCGCCGGCTCGATTTGGCGCCGCATCGCATCCATGTCGTCGGGATCGGCGACATAGACTTCGATCACGCTGGCTTCGCCATCCTGGTTGAAGAAGGTCTGCGCCTCGGCGAGCGGCATGAAAATGAAGGTGTTGTCGAACGTGGTCATGCCGATCTGGAAAATGGCCGCGACGGGGTAAGACTTCATGCGCGGCGTGACGCCAAACGGGGTTTCGGCGCCGTGCGGCGCGATGATTGTCACCTTGTCGCCCACCCGCAGACTCAGGTGCTCGGCGAGCTTGGCCCCGACCGCTATGCCGCGCCCGGAATCGAACCCGTCGAGCGAGCCCTGAATCACATGGCCCGCGACGCCCGGGAGGCGCTCGAGATCCCGCCCGCGGATGCCCCGCACCAGCGCGCCGGACGAGCCGTACGCAGAGCTCGCAAACGCCTGGCCCTCGACCAGGGGCAGCGCCAAGGTGACGCCCGGAACCTTGCTTACCCTCTCCGTCACCGCATCGTAGTCGGTCAGCGGCGTCTCCACCCCTTGCAGAAACATGTGGCCGTTGAGGCCGATCATCTTCTCCATCAGGTCGTGGCGGAAGCCGTTCATCACCGCCATGACGACGATCAGCGCCGCGACGCCGAGCACGATGCCGAGGAAGGAGAAACCGGCAATGACAGAAATCGACCGCTGGGCGTTGCGGGCGCGCAGATAGCGAAAGGCGACCATCCACTCGAAGGCCGAGAAGGCTCGCGTCGCCGGCGCCGCTTCGGGCGAGGCCGCTTCGAGCGCAATCGCTGTCACGGCGCAGGCTTCCCGCCGAGCAGGGAAATCGCCGCCTCAACACTAATAAGCTCGCGCTCGCCGCCGCGGCGGGTCTTCACCTCGACCCTGCCTTCGCCGAGGCTCTTCGGGCCGACGATCGCTTGGCGCGGCGCGCCAACGAGGTCCATCGCGGCAAACTTCGCGCCGGGGCGCTCGTCGCGGTCGTCGTAGAGAACGTCGATCCCGGCCTTCTCGAGCGCAGTATAGATACGCGCGGAGGCCACATCGCAGGCGGAGTCGCCGACCTTGAGATTGATCAACCCGACCCGGAAGGGCGCGACCGCGTCCGGCCAGATCGGGCCGTTCTCGTCATGGTTGGCCTCGATCAGCGCAGCGGCGAGCCGGGTCGGGCCGATGCCATACGAGCCCATGTGGACGAAATGCTCCTTGCCGTCCGGTCCGTTGACGACCGCGTCCATCGGAGCGGAATATTTGGTTCCGAAGTAGAAAATATGGCCGACCTCGATCCCGCGCGCGGAAATCCGATCCTTGGGATCGAGACCCTCGAAGGCGGCCGCATCGTGCTTGTCGGACGTTGCGGCGTAAAGCGAGGTCCATTTGTCGACCACCGCCTGCATCGTCTTGGGTTCATCGAAATCGACGTCCTCAGGCGGCGTCTTGAATGAGAGATAGTCGCGGTGGCAGAACACCTCGCTCTCGCCGGTCGAGGCGAGAATGACGAACTCGTGGCTCAAGTCGCCGCCGATCGGGCCGGATTCGGCCCGCATCGGAATAGCGGTGAGGCCCAGCCTCGCGAAAGTACGCAAGTAAGCGGTGAACTCTTTGTTGTAGGAGTGGCGCGCGCCTGCCTGGTCGAGGTCGAAGGTGTAGGCGTCCTTCATCAGGAATTCGCGCGAACGCATCACTCCGAAGCGCGGCCTCACTTCGTCGCGGAACTTCCACTGGATGTGGTAGAGGTTGAGCGGCAGGTCCTTGTATGAGCGGACGGACGCGCGGAAAATTTCGGTGATCATTTCCTCGTTCGTCGGTCCGTACAGCATGTCGCGATCGTGCCGGTCGCGGATGCGCAGCATTTCCTTGCCGTAGTCGTCGTAGCGTCCGGATTCGCGCCAGAGATCGGCTGACTGGATCGTCGGCATCAAGACCTCGATTGCGCCGGCGCGGTTCTGCTCTTCGCGGACGATAGCGCAGATCTTGTGCAAGACCCTGACGCCGAGCGGCAGCCAGGCGTAGCTGCCCGCGGCCTCCTGCCGGATCATGCCGGCGCGCAGCATGAGGCGATGCGAGACGATCTCCGCCTCTTTCGGCGTCTCCTTGAGGATCGGCAGGAAATAGCGGGAAAGACGCATCAAACTTCCAGACAGCCTCTCGATTCGACCATGCAGGCCGGAGGTCTCCTATTGACCTCTGCCGGGCCAGTTGACAAGCTTACGCAGAAAAGAGCGCGCGTTCGCGAAGAAGGCGCGTCGGGCAGGGATCGCTTGGGTGTTCGCCAGCCTCGGACCGCAGCGGCAGCAGTACAATGCGTATGCGCGCGCGGAGGGACCCGGCGCTGCGCCACCGCCCGGAACGACCGGTGAACCCACAAACGTTATCGAGTTCTATAACAACACGCGCCGAAAGTACTTTCGTGCGACATACACCCTCATTTCCGGTTTGGGGCCCCTGGCGATCTTTGCCGGGACAGTCGCGCTGGTCGCCTGGCTCCTGGCGGATAACCAGCCTCCGCCGGCGCTCGGGCTCATCGACATCGGGGAAACGGATCAGTTGCCGGTCGCCGAGTACTGCAGCTCCTCGGTCGGACGCGGCCCACTGCTCGACGCTCTCCTAGCCGGGACGCTGCATTTCTCGGCCACTCATATCGCGCTCATCGTCATATGCGTGCTCGCTTTCGCCGCCAGCGCCGCCTGCACGCTCAATGTCCTGCAAACGCACAATGTTCCGCGCCACCGGCCGCGACTGCCGATGTTGCAATGGTTCATCGCGACGATCATCCCGATCATCGGCGGAGGACTGGTCTATGTGACGGCCGACGTCTTTGTCGGGCGCCAGATCGACCAACTGTTCGGCCGCCTGTTTCCGATTCCCTCTTCGCCATCGGGCTGCAGCGCCCTCGGCGACGCGATAAAGCTCTGGGAAACTCTCGACCTCCAGATGCGGATCGGCGCTGCCCTGGTCTCGCTCGCGGTCTTCTCCCTCATCATTGCCGCCGCAACGCTCGCCCACCGCTACGAGCGCAGCAACATCAACGGCGCATGGTCGGATAGCTATGTGTTGCGGCACAAGCTTAACAGTCTGCTCACGCTCTTCTTCATCGCCTCGATCCTGCTCGTGCTGACCAACGTCGCATTGAGTTCGGCGATGGACTGGTCGAGCGGAATTCTAGACGCCGTCAGCGCCGCGACGACGTCGTCGGACAGCGGCGGAGCGGCCGGGGCCGCGAAAGCCGGGAGCGGCGCCGACAGCGACGGGGGAAGCGCCGCCGCTCCGTCCGCGCCGGCCGCAGCCGGCGCGGCGGAACCCGCGAGCCCGCCGGCGAGCGCCAAGTCTGACGCCGCAGCGGCGTTCGCCTCGATCAAGTCCCTCAAGACAGCAATCGTGAACTTCGCCGGCATTCTAGGATCGTTGCTGCTGATCGCCATTTTCGCGCCGGCGCTCTACTCCATGACCAGTGAAATCGAGCTCGCCGGCAAGTGCCATGCCTTCTACGACACCTACAGCCCAGGACCTTCCGGCCCGCCCAGGCCGCCTGAACCGATGGTCGTGGCTGGCTGGAAGGCCGTGCAAGAGTGGAAAGACAACCATGGGCTCAGCCTGTCTTATACTTCCCTGACGAGCAGTTTCATCGCGGTTCTGGCGCCGCTGCTGTCGAGCAGCCTTATCGACCTCACCAGGGTGGCCACGAGCGCGAGCTAGCGCGCGAGCCGACGCAGGAACTCGAGATCGACCAGGCCGGCGTGCTGCTTGGCGACCTTGCCCTTTTCGAACGCGATCAGGGTCGGTATGCCGCGAATGCCGAAACGGGCGGCGATCGCCGGCTCCTCGTCGACGTTGATCTTGGCGAAGCGGGCGCGTGGTTCGAGCTCCTTGGCGGCGCGATCGAAGATCGGCGCCATCGCCCGGCACGGGCCGCACCAAGGCGCCCAGAAGTCGACAATGAGCGGCATGTCGTTGCGCTCGACGTGCTTGTCGAAGGTGTCCGACGTCAGGACGATCGGCTCGCCGGTGAAGAGCGTCGTCTTGCAGACGCCGCACCTAGCGTCGGAGGTGGGACGGTCGGCCGGGATCCGATTGACCGCGGAGCAATGCGGGCAGACAGCGTGAAAGAATTCGGTCATCGAAGCGGCGCCCTCCCAGGCGGTTGATGAAATATCTGGCGACGGCGGGCGCCGATTCAAGCGCTCAAAAGCCGCCGCCTGCCTGTGCGTTCACGATTTCGTGATCCCGCTTCCGGGTAACCTCCGGTCGCCGACGACGTATTGGCTGCAGGGCCAGGAAGGCTCCGCCGACTGGCGAGGCCGCCGCCGCGCCCGACCCTAACCTATTGTTTAGACGGAGGATTTTCTTATGAACGCCAGAACTGCGATCACCGCCGCCGCGCTCGCCGCCTCGCTCGCCGGGGCCCTCGCCACCGCCGCCAAGGCCGGCCCGGCCCCGGCCCAGCCCGGGGCCGACAAGTGCTACGGCGTGGCGCTCGCCGGCAAGAACGACTGCGCCGCCGGCGCCGGCACGACCTGCGCCGGCACCCAGACCGTCGACTACGACCCTGCCCACTGGAAATACGTCAAGAAGGGCACTTGCGAAGAGATGAAGACTCCGAAAGGCCACGGCTCGCTAACCGCGATGTGAGACCAAGGTCCTCTCTCCCTGGCTCTCCGGCCCCGCCCCTCCCGGCGGGGTCGCTTTTTTTGTGTTGGGTCGCGCATTCCCTACCCTTCCGAAAAATCCTCGATTCTGAACTCCCCTTCCGCCCGCTCACCCTTTTCCGCGAGCTTCGCTTCGCGGTGACGCAATTCGACCCGGCGGATCTTGCCGGAAATCGTCTTCGGCAGTTCGAAGAACTCGATCCTGCGCACCCGTTTGTAGGGCGAGAGCCGCTCGCGCAGGTGGGCGAAGATCGCCGCCGCCGTCGCGCGGTCCGCCGCATGGCCGGCGGCAAGCGTAATATAGCCCTTGGCGATGGTGTAGCGCACCGGATCGGGGGCCGGCACGACCGCGGCTTCCGCGACCGCGGCATGTTCGATAAGCACGCTTTCGAGTTCGAACGGGCTTAAGCGGTAGTCGCTCGATTTGAACACGTCGTCGGCGCGGCCGATGAAGGCGATATGGCCTTCGGCGTCGCGCGAGGCGACGTCGCCGGTGCGGTAATACTCGCCCTCGATCGGCATCAGCGCCCCGTCGTCGCTCTGATAGCCGCGCATGAGCCCGACGGGCCGCGGACGCAGGGGGATCGCAATTTCGCCGCTGTCGCTCTCGAGCCCGTCGGCGTCGATGAGCGCGATCCGATAGCCCGGCAACGGGCGCCCCATCGATCCGGGGACGACCCTCTCGCCGGGCGAATTGCCGATCATCATCGTGGTCTCGGTCTGGCCGTAGGAATCGCGCAATGTAAGGCCCCAGGCCCGCCTCACCTGATCGATGATCTCGGGGTTGACGGGCTCGCCGGCCGAGTTGACCTCACGCAAAGCGACCTTCCATTGTCCGAGATCGTGCTGGATCAGCATCCGCCAGACGGTCGGCGGGGCGCAGAATGTCGTGACCTGATGCTCTATAAGCGCGTCGAGCGCCGCGCGCGGCTCAAACCGGCCGGCGAGCGCGATCACCGCGGCGCCCGCATTCCAGGGCGCGAAGACGCTCGACCAGGCGTGCTTGGCCCAGCCGGGCGAAGATATGTTGAGATGGGCGTCGCCCGGCTTAAGCCCCAAGCCGTACATCGTCGACAGGTGCCCGATCGGATAGCTCGCGTGGCTATGGACGACCAGCTTCGAGCGTGCGGTGGTGCCCGAGGTGAAATAGAGCAGCATCGGGTCGTCGGCCCCGGTCGGACCGTCGGGCTCAAACCGGTCGGCGGCGCCGAGAAGCGCCTCGTATAAGCGCCATCCGCGTGGCGCCTGGCCGACCGCCACCCGCTCGACGCCCTCGGCGGCGCGTCCAAATTTCTCCGCCTCGGCGCCGTGGGTGATGAGATATTTCGCCTTGCCGCGGTCCAGCCGGTCGGCGATGTCGGCCGGGCCGAGGGCCGGCATCGCCGGGATCAGCACAAGGCCGAGCTTCATCGATGCAAGCATCGTCGCCCAGAGTTCGGGGACGACGCCGAGCATCATCAGCAGCCGGTCGCCACGCTTGGCACCAAGGGCGCGCAGGCCGTTGGCGAGCCGCGACGACTCCCGGGCAAGATCGGCGAACGTCCTGGTCTCGACCTTTTCCCCTAGAATCTTGAGCGCGGTTTTCAGGCCGTGATCGCCGGCCGCGAGCTCGGCGTCGAACCAGTCGAGCGCCCAGTTGAACTTATCCGGCCGCGGCCAGACAAACGCGGCGCGAGCGCCATGATAGTCGCCGTGAAAGCTGAGGAGGAGATCGCGCGCCTCGCGAAAACTGGGCGTTTTCTCGGCGTGACCTGGAGTTGAGAACGAAACTTGAGACATCGGTTGAGCGTCCCTCCCTTTATCGAACCGCGCATTCCCCGCCGAGGCGGCCGGCGCAACCTGCGTCTCGAACTGATCCGCCGACCAGCTTCGAGCGAAAATCTGCGAAAGCCAATGAAAACGAAATCGCTTTCTTTTGCTTTTTTTTATTTTTTGGAATCTGGACTTTTCAATGGGTTACGGCGGAAAAAATCAAAAAATTTTCCTCTCCTTTTGCTTCCGATTGGCGCTCCGCAGGATCGAACTCGATTCCCGCACCAGAAATCACTATAGCAGAGGATTCTGATTTTCGCAAGAAAATGTCGCGCCGCTATCGCTTTGCCGTTCTGTGGCGTTTGGCCGATCGCCTGTCACGGATTAAATCTGTCGCTTGACAGGTCGCGATCAACCTCTTCCTTGATGATCCAGTTTGTGCGGGCATGCTTCAGCGCCGATGTCAGCGACGATCGAGGCTCGCAAGATAGGCGCAAAACATGTCGGCGAGCGCGTCGGAATAAGCTTCGATTTCCGCGGGCGGCCGAGGCCTCTCTGAGACATGCTTGCCGAGCCTGCTGAGCGTCGTTGTGATCAGTTCGCCGGTCAAGGCGCGAACGGCTTCCGGGGCCTCGGGCAGCGCCTCCCGCATAAAGGCGTGAACCGTGCTTTCTCCCGACGCCCTCGCCTCCCGCGCCTCCGGCGCATCGCGATAGAGAGGGGCGGCGTCACCAAGCGCGACGCGCAATGCGGCCTCCTCGCATTCCGAGCGGATGAAGGCGTGGGTGAGGACGCGCAACCGCTCGAGCGGCGCCCGCCGACCGTCCCTGAGGATGCCGCGTAGCAACTCGCTCGTCCGACGCCATTCGTCGCTCTGGAGCCGAAACAGGATCGCCGCCTTGTTCGGGAAATACTGATAGAGCGACCCGACGCTGACTCCGGCCTTCTCGGCCACCCGGGCAGTGGTGAAGCGCTGCGCGCCTTCCTTGGCCAAAACCTGAGCCGCAGCCTCCAGAATTGCCGCGACGAGCTCGGCCGAACGGGCCTGCCTGGGCTCTTTTCGTGTGGAAATCCGAGCGCTTCGGCGATCTGTCATGGTCCCGCGACAAACGCGAATGGATAATATGACGAATTAGTGTATTTTAACCTGAGGGCAAGGACGCACTCGAGGTCAGGCTGAAGACCCGTGAGCCGGCGTCGCTTCGGGGGCCGCCCCGCCGCAAAAACCTGAACTCGAGCGTTCAGACCCACGGCGATGAGCCCGGTCGAGCGGCCTTGCAGGACCGCTTTCGCGAGCAAATCCAGGCGCTTCGGCGCTCGATCAGAAGCAGGGCCGCAATGCGAATAGCAAACACGACGAATCCGTCGTATTTACGGCTTCGGCGCAACGACGCGCTCATCTGTGACCGGAGACTGGCATGACCACCATTACCGCAGCGCCGCTTGCGCCCCTGCTCAACCGCCTGTTCGACGAGGCAGCGGCGGCGACGCCGGCGACGAACCCGGCGATGGCCGATCTCTCCGCCGAGGAGCGGGCGCGCCTGATGCGGAGCAAGACCGAATACCTCGATTTCTACGGTCGGCTGAAGGATCTGCCGCTCCCCGTCTCGCGTGAAACCGGCATGCTGCTCTACATGCTGGCGCGAAGCTCGGGCGCGCGGACGATCGTCGAGTTCGGAACCTCGTTTGGCGTTTCGACACTCTACCTGGCCGCGGCGCTCAGGGACAATGGCGGGGGGCGCGTCATCACCACCGAGTTTGAGCCCTCGAAGGTGGCGCGCGCCCGAGAAAATCTTACCGAGGGCGGCCTCATCGACCTTGTGGAGATTCGCGAGGGCGACGCGCTCAAGACGCTCAAGGCGGACCTCCCCGAGACGATCGACCTCCTGCTGCTCGACGGCGCCAAGGCCCTTTATCCCGATGTGCTTGCGCTGCTTGAAGACCGGCTGCGGCCCGGTGCCCTTCTCGTGGCGGATGATGCGGACGTCGGTCCCGAATACCTCGCGCGGGTGCGCTCGCCGGCGAAAGGATATCTGTCCACGCCCTTCGGCGAGGACGTCGAACTGTCGATGCGGCTCGGCTGAGGTCGCCGCGCCGACATGCCATCCGTCTTTACGCCGGGAAGCCCTGAGGCAAGCTCAGGGCGTCTTCACCACGTGATATTCGATCCGGCGGTTCTTGAGCCGCCCCTCGGCCGTGTCATTGCTCGCGATCGGGTCAGCCTGGCCATAGCCCTTGGCGACCAGCATGTCTGGATTGACCCCGTATTTGACCAAGGCGGCCCGAACGGCGTCGGCGCGCGCCTGCGACAACGTGACGTTGTCGGCCGGATTTCCGGTATTGTCGGTGTAGCCGGCGATCTCCAGCACATGGCCTGCCGGCAGCTGTTTGAGATCGTCGGCGGCCTTCTGAAGGAAGTCGTCCATTCGGGCCGGCACCTCGGCGCTGCCCGAGGGGAAGTTCACGACCGAGTCATTGAGCGCCGCGGCGAGGGCCTTTGCGTCGAAGGCTGAGCCAAGGGACGCGAGCTCGCCTCTGGCCTTTTCGTTGGCTTTGGATTCCTCGTCGGCGGCTTCCTTCGCCATATCGGCGTCAGATTGCGACGCGGAGGCTGTCGCCTCGGCGCCCGGCTGGGACGCAGGAGCCGGCGGTTGCGCTGCGGGCGCGGGCGCCGGGGCCTGGGCGGCGGGAGCGGGAGAGGGCGCGACGGCGGGCGCGTGCGCCGGGGCCTGGGCGGCGGGCTGGACCGCAGACGCGGTCGCTTGAGCCGCTGGCGCCGGCGTGGACGCCGGCGCCTGGGCGGCGGGAGCGGGAGCGGGAGTTGGCGCCTGCGCGGCCGGCTGGGTCGCAGGCGCGGTCGCCTGAGCCGCTGGCGCCGGCGTCGACGCCGGCGCCTGGGCGGCGGGAGCGGGAGCGGGAGTTGGCGCCTTCGCGGCGGGCTGGGTCGCAGGCGCGGTCGCTTGAGCCGCTGGCGCCGGCTGGGTCGCAGGCGCGGTCGCTTGAGCCGCTGGCGCCGGCGCCTCTGTCGGCGGCGCGGGGTTCTGATTGCGGGTCGGCCAGAAGAACAGCCCGAGCGCAATGAGGACGACCACGGCCAAAAGCGACCATGCCCAGCGAGTCATGACGGTTCCTTCCCTTTGTCCGGCTCTTCGCGGGATCCATCCTCGCCAGCATACATGGCTTCAATCCTCAGCGGCAACCAGCATGCCTCCGCTCCTCCGCGAGCGGGCGAACGTCGGTCGCGACGGCCTGGCGCGGATGCGCTCGCTGACAAAGGGATCGCCGCCCGCGCCGAGTTGGCGAAGCGGACCGGCTAGTCCTTTTATCGGCCTGGGTTATCACCCGGGCCTTCCTGTTCGCATCTCGGCAACCTCTCGTCTGACGCGCTTTTTTGATTGCCGGCGGCGCGGCCCGGGCGGAGTCAGATCCTCCCCTCGCGGCGCATGAGCCGCATGACCGCGCTCAGGCTCGCCTTGAGCGACGCCATCACGATATTCGGGTCCATCCCCACCCCGTGCAGCGCGCGGCCCTGGGCGTCCTGGATCTCGACATAGGTCGCCGCGGTCGCATTGGCCCCTCGGCCGACCGCGTGCTCGTGATAATCGATGAACGAGAACTCGACTCCGAACGTCCTCTTGAGCGCGTCGACGAAAGCGTCGATCGGCCCGTTGCCCTCGCCCTCGATCGTCATCGTCGAGCCGTCGGCCTTTTGCAAGACCGCGAACAGCTCGCGGTTGTCGGGACTGCTTGGAATGACCTGTTGCTTGACGAGCGTCATCGGCGCGTCGTCGAGCAGAAACGTGCGGCGAAAGAGCGCCCAGAGCTCGGGCGAGGTCAGCTCCTTCCCGTCCGCGTCCATCCGCTCCTGGGCGATCTTCGAAAACTCGACCTGAAGCGAGCGCGGCAGGTCGAGCCCGTAATCGGCCCGCAGGATATAGGCCATGCCGCCCTTGCCCGACTGGCTGTTGATGCGGATCACCGCCTCGTAGTCGCGCCCGACGTCCTTGGGGTCGATCGGCAGGTAGGGCACGAGAAACAGCGGATCGTTGCGCTTCTCCTGCGCCTCGAAGCCCTTCTTTATCGCGTCCTGATGCGAGCCGGAGAACGCGGTGTAGACCAGCTCCCCGACATAAGGGTGGCGCTGATGCACCGGCAGTTGCGTGCAGTGCTCGGCGACGTCGCGGATCGCGTTGACGTCGCGGAGATCAAGCTCGGGATCGACGCCCTGGGTGAACAGGTTGAGTGCCATCGTGACGATGTCGACATTGCCGGTGCGCTCGCCGTTGCCGAACAGCGTGCCCTCGACTCGCTCGGCGCCGGCCATCAGCGCAAGCTCCGCCGCCGCGACCGCGGTGCCGCGGTCGTTGTGGGGATGGACGGACAGGATCACGCTGTCGCGGTTGGATATATGTCGCCCGAACCATTCGAACTGGTCGGCGTAGGTGTTGGGGGTCGCCATTTCGACCGTCGCCGGCAGATTGAGGATGAGCCGCTTTTCCGGCGTCGGCTCGATGACGTCCTTGACCGCCTCGCAGACGTCGAGGGCGAAATCGAGCTCGGTGCCGGTGAAGCTCTCGGGCGAATATTCGAACTGGAAGTCCGTGCCCGGCGCGGCATTCGCCAGCGCCTTGACCTGTTTGGCGGCGCTGACCGCAATCTCGGTCACGCCCTTGCGGTCGGTTTTGAACACCACGTCGCGCTGCAAGGTCGAGGTTGAGTTGTAGAAGTGGACGATGACCTTCCTTGCTCCCCGGACCGCTTCGAAGGTCCGTTCGATGAGCTCGGGGCGGCACTGGGTCAGAACCTGAATCGCGACGTCGTCCGGGATCGCGCCGCTTTCAATAATCGAGCGGACGAAGTCGAAGTCGGTCTGCGAGGCGGATGGAAAGGCGACCTCGATCTCCTTGAAGCCCATGCCCACAAGGAGGCGAAACATGCGGTTCTTGCGGTCGACGCCCATCGGCTCGATGAGCGCCTGGTTGCCGTCGCGCAGGTCGACCGAGCACCAGATCGGCGCTTTCTCGATGACCCGCGACGGCCACTGGCGGTCGGGCAGGATGATCGGCGCATAGGCGCGATATTTCTGGGTGGGCATCTGTGTCATGGGGTTGACCCTGGAAGCGGCGCCGCGGCCCCGGGCTCGAATGAGCCGGCCCGTGAAGCCGGTCGCTTTCTGAAGGAAGATGGCGGCGAAGCTATGCGTCCCGGCGCGTCTAGCGCGCCGGGCGGCTAAGGAGGAGGGTCGTCGACCGCATTCGCATCGCCGCTATCAATCAGAGAGGCGCGAAAAAATCAACCTCTTGATTGCCCGGCGCGCGCAGTTTCGGCGCTTGCCCGCTCAGGTTCAAGCCGCGCGACCGAGGTCTCCGATCGAGGCGAGCAGCGTCTCGCGGGCGGTCGCCATATGGGCGCGGCAGGTTTCCGCCGCCCGCGCCGGGTCGCGGCTCTCCAGGGCCTCGATGTAGACCAGGTGCTCGCGCATGGCGGCGATGTTGCGCGTCTTCTCGTCCCGCTTGTTCCATTGGTAGTGATAGTGGAATATCAGCGAGATCAGGTCGTAGAAGCTGACGAAGAAGCGGTTGCGCGACGCGTCGTTGATGAGACGATGGAAGCGCTCGTCCAGCTCCGAGAAGTCGGCGAACCGGGTTTCGGCGTGCTCGAGCAGCATGAGATGCTCCTGCTTGATGCGCGCGAGCGCGCCCCAGGCCGGATCGTTCCGCGAGAGAGCGGCAAACCGTTGAGCGGAGCGCAACTCGAACATCTCGCGCACCTCGAACAGCTCCTCGGCGAACTCGCGGGTGAAGCCCTTGAACGCCCAGCTTCCGCTCGGACGTCGCTCGAGAAGGCCGTACTGGCTGAAGCGGTTGAGGTAGTCGCGGATCGCGGAGGTGGAGACGCCAAACTGGCGCGCGAGGTCGAGCCCGTTGATCTGCTGGCCGGGCTTGCAGTCGCCGTCCAGGATCCACTTCATGAACCGCTTTTCGACGATTGCGCCGACCTGCTCGGTCTCAAGCTCGGGATAACGGTCGGATGGCGTGGGCTTACGCAAAAGCGTCTTGCGCCGACCGTCGTGGGCCAGAATTCCCTTCGCCGTGAGCGCCGCCACGATCGACCGGACCGTCGTCCGGCTGACCCCGAGCGCCTGAGCCCACGCGGGTTCGGAACCGATGTCGGAGCCAACCGTAACGGCGTCCAGGCGCATAAGCCATCTGTTATGGGCCCGCTTGAAGACGGTATTGGTCTTCACCCTCCTGCGCCCTCCGACTGGCCTGTCTTTAACAGGTGAGCATTTTATATAAAAAACAGATTGACTTGCTCCAAGGCAAGCGGTTTTTGTCGATAAGATACAAGATCAGGGAGGGCGCAAATGCGGGCGCTTCTTTGCGACCGTCCCGGCGAGATCGCCGTTTCGGAGAGGCCGCGGCCTATACCGGGTCCGGGCGAAGCGCTCGTAAGAGTGCGCCGCGCCGGGGTCTGCGGCACCGATCTCCACATTTTCGAAGGCTCGCATCCGTTCCTCGAATATCCGCGCGTCATCGGGCATGAACTGGCGGGTGAAGTGGCGGAGACGGGGCTGGGATGCACGATTCCGGTCGGCCAGCAGGTTTACGTCATCCCCTATCTGGCTTGCGGACGCTGCGTCGCCTGCCGCAAAGGCAAGACCAATTGCTGCCAGCGCATCGGCGTGCTCGGCGTCCATGTCGATGGCGGCATGGCCGATTACGTCTGCGTGCCGGAAGCCAACCTGGCCGCGGCGGACGGGGTCACGCTCGATCAGGCGGCTATGATCGAATTCCTGGCGATTGGCGCCCACGCGATCCGCCGCGCGAGCCCGCGCCGGGATGACCGTATTCTCGTCGTCGGCGCCGGACCGATCGGCGTCGGCTGCATGCTCTTCGCTAAACTCGAAGGCGGCGAGGTCACGGCGCTGGATATGCGCCAGGACCGGCTCGACTTCTCGCGCAAGCGGCTCGGCGTCGACCACACGGTCGTGGTCGGGCCTGACGCGCGCGAAGCCCTGTCGGGCCTGACTTCGGACGACTTCTTCGACATCGTCATCGACGCAACCGGAAACGCAAAGTCGATGATGGCGGGACTGAACTATGTCGCCCACGGCGGCACCTACGTGCTGGTCAGCGTCGTGCTGGACGCGATCTCGTTCCCCGATCCCGAGTTCCACAAGCGCGAAACCACGCTGCTCGGCAGCCGCAATGCGGTTCCCGAAGATTTCGCCAAGGTGTTCGGCGCGATGCGTCAAGGGCTCGTGCCGTCCGACGCGCTGGCGACCCACCGCGTTTCTCTGGAAGAGGCGCCATCGAGCTTTCCTGCCTGGATCAAGCCCGAGACGGGCGTGATCAAGGCTCTGATCGAGATCTAGGTTCTTGACCGCGTTCCCTATCCTTCAGTTCGGCACGAGCCGCTTCCTCCAGGCGCACGTCGACCTCTTCGTAAGCGAGGCCCTGCCCCACGGAGAGGCCATGGGCCGGATCGCCGTCGTCCAGACGACGTCCAGCAAGGACAGCCGCAAGCGTCTCGACGCCTTCGCCGCGGGCAAACCCTATCTCGTTCTCGTCAAGGGCCTCAGCCATGGCGCCATTGTCGACGAAAGAGTCGAAGTGACGAGCGTCGGCGCCGGCTTCGACGCCGCGTCGCAATGGGATGAGGTCGAGCGCCTGTTCATTGCGGCGCGCTGCGCGGTGTCGAACACCGCCGATCGCGGCTACGAGACCGACCCCGCCGACCGGCCGGACGGCCCCACGCCGCGGTCGTTCCCGGCCAAGCTCGCCAAGCTCCTCCTTGCTCGCCATCACGCCGACGCCGGGCCGATCGCGCTATTTCCCTGCGAACTGACGCCCGCCAACGGTCGAGTGCTGCGCGACACGGTGCTAGGCGTGCTCGATCGTTGGCAAACGCCGGCGAAAGCGCGCCGCTGGGTCGCAGACGAGTGCCGCTGGGTCAGTTCGCTCGTCGACCGTATCGTCTCGGCGCCGCTCGAACCGCTGGGCGCGGTGGCCGAACCTTATGCGCTATGGGCGATCGAGGACCAACCCGGCCTCGAGCTCCCTTGCCGCCACGCCTCGATCATTGTGACGCCCGATCTCAAGCCTCACGAGCGGTTGAAGCTGTTCATTCTCAATCTCGGCCACACTTATCTCGCGGAAATCTGGGCGCGCACCGGCGGCGCGCCGGCGCTGACCGTCCGCGAGGCGATGGCGGATGAAGCGCTCCGCGCCGAACTCGACGGTCTCTACGATGAGGAAGTGCTGCCGGTGTTCGCCGGCGTCGGAATGGGAGGCGAGGCAGCGGCCTATCGGGCGACCGTCATCGAACGGTTCTCCAACCCGTTTCTCGATCACCGGCTTGCTGAAATCTTCATCAACCACGACGCCAAGAAAGAGCGGCGCTTCGGCGGCCTGATCGAGCTCGCGAGGGAGAATGGAGTCTCGGTGAGGCAGCCGCGCCTCAAAGCAGCGCTTGCTTCCGAATTCGGAAATCGCGTACCCCTTACTGGATGACCTCGCAATCATCCAAACGAAGCACTCCCCGGGCGACCGGAGATGCAGACGGAAACGAGAGCGCCGCTCTCGCCAATGGAGGAAGCCTGATGAAGAAACTTCTTATTGCCGCCGCCGTCGCCATGGCCGCGGCGCTCAGCGCGCCCGCTTACGCCGCTGACCAGCCGACGATCCCGATCATCGTCAAGGACACGACGTCCAACTATTGGCAAATCGTGCTGGCGGGGGCACGCAAGGCCGGTCAGGACCTCGGCGTCAAAGTACCAGAACTCGGCGCTCAGTCCGAGTCCGACATCAATGGCCAGATTTCTATTCTCGAAAACGCCGTCGCCGAAAAACCCGCCGCAGTCGTCATCGCCCCGACCGAATTCAAGGCGCTGGGCAAGCCGGTCGACGAAGCGGCGAAGAAGGTGCCGGTCATTGGCATCGATTCCGCTGCAGACTCCAAGGCCTTCACCTCGTTCCTGACCACAGACAACGTTCAGGGCGGCCGCATCGCCGCTGACGGCCTCGCCGACGCGATCAAGGAGAAATATGGCAAGGCCGAGGGCGACGTCGCCCTCATCACCTCTCTGCCCGGCGTCGGCTCGCTCGATCAGCGGGCCAAAGGGTTCAAGGAAGAGATTGCGGCAAAGTATCCCGGCCTCAAGCTGGTCGCAGACAAAGTGGCGGACGGCAAGGCCACGACTGCGCTCAACATCATGACCGACCTGATCACAGCGAATCCGAACCTTCGCGGCGTCTTTGCTTCGAACCTCATTATGGCCCAGGGCGCGGGTCAGGCGATCGCCGAGAACAAAAAGGCCGACACGATCAAGCTGGTCGGCTTCGACAGCGACGACAAGCTGATCGGCTTCCTCAAGGACGGGACGATCTACGCTCTCGTCGTCCAGGACCCCTATCGAATGGGCTACGACGGCATCAAGACCGCGCTCGCCGCCTCCAAAGGCGAGAAGGTCGAGAAATTCGTCGACACTGGCGCGAACCTCATCACCAAGGCCAACATGGATGGCGAGAAGCAGCACGCCCTCCTCTTTCCGAAGGTCAAATAGCCCTCATCGCAAGGCCCCCTTTGCCGCCTGCGGGAAAGGGGGTTTCCGCCCCAAATTCGCCCCAAGGGCGCGCGCCGAGCCGGAGTTCGGGCGGGCCTCTTGCACGGGGACCGCGGGGCGGCGAAGATACCGTCTCCTTGAAGCTGTCGCCTCGCCGAATGGCCGATGACACACCTCGACAGTCCCACCGCAGTTGAGCCCGGCGCCGCCGCGCCGATCCTGGTGCTTGAAAAGCTCGATAAGCGGTTTGGCGGAACTCACGCCCTGAAGGCGGTCGACCTCGCATTCGAAGAGGGCGAAATCCACGCGATTGTCGGCGAAAACGGGGCCGGCAAGTCGACGCTGATCAAACTCTTGACCGGCGTCCATCCACGCTCGTCCGGCGCAGTGTACTGGCGCGGCAAGGCGGTCCCTCTCGCCAACCCGCACGAAGCAATCGGCCTCGGCATCAACGCGGTGCACCAGGAAGTCGTTCTTTGTCCGCATCTGACCGTCGCCGGCAACATTTTCCTCGGCGACGAAGAAATGCGAGCAGGGCTCCTCGATCACAAGCGGATGGTGCGCGACGGCCAGAAGCTGCTCGATGACCTCGGATTCTCATTGCCGGCCGACGTGATCCTGTCGTCGTTGACCATTGGCCAGCAGCAGCTGGTGGCGACGGCGCGCGCCGAACGCCGGGGGGCGAAGTTCCTCATCTTCGACGAGCCGACCGCCTATCTCACCCGCCAGGAAGCGGCAGCCCTGTTCACGCTGATCCGCCGGCTCAAAGCCAACGGCGTAACCATCGTCTACATTAGCCATCGGCTGGAGGAGGTGTTCGAGCTCTGCGACCGCGTGTCGGTGCTCCGGGACGGCGCGCTCGTCGGCACTCGCCGGATCGGCGAGACGAACGAGGCCGACCTGATCGCGCTGATGATCAACCGCACGATCGAACAAATCTACTTCAAGGATTCGATTCCGGTCGGCGCGAAGATTCTCGAGACCGAAAAGCTTTCGGGCGATGGCTTTCGCGATATTTCGATTACGGTGCGCGAAGGGGAAATTGTCGGACTCTACGGTCTCATAGGCGCGGGACGCAGCGAGTTCGTCCAGAGCGTCTTCGGCCGCCATCCAGCCTCGAGCGGCCGCATTTCCTGGCAAGGCCGCGACGTATCGATCCGGAACGAACGCCAGGCAATGGATCTCGGCGTTGCGCTCGCCCCGGAGAGCCGCAGAGACCAGGGGTTGTGCCTCAATCTCGGCGTCGGCTTCAACCTCAATCTGCCCATCTTCGAGCGCCTCAGCCTCGGTCCCCTGATCAACGGACCGAAAGAAGTCCGGGCCGCCGACAAGCAGATCCGCGACGTCCAGATCAAGACGGCCTCGCAGACCGCGCTTGTTTCGAGTCTGTCTGGCGGCAATCAGCAGAAGGTGGTGATCGGAAAATGGCTCAATCACGGCGCCAAGCTCTTCATATTCGACGAGCCGACCGTCGGCGTCGACGTTGGCACCAAAGCGGAGATCTACCGGCTTCTCGCCAGCCTGCTGAGGGGGGGCGCCGGCATCATCATGATCTCGTCCTATCTTCCCGAGGTTTACGAGCTGGCCGACACGCTGCACGTCTTCCGTCGCGGCAGCGTCGTCGCCAGTCATAATCATAGAGACGCCTCGCACGAAACCATCCTTAGCGAGGCGATCGGCGTCTAGGGCAAGGGGAACGCAGCGCGAATGACCGATCAGACAATTGCGCGAACGCGCGTGGGCGGCGCTGGCCTCGGCGTCTTTCTTGGTCTCACGCTGCTGGGCCTCCTCGCCCTCATGTGGCTCGCGCTGTCGGTCGAGACGACGACGTTCTGGACCGCCAACAACATCGCCAACCTGCTGCGCCAGACCGCCTTCATCGCCATTTTGGCGATTGGGCAAACCTTCGTCATCATCACTGGCGGCATCGATCTTTCCGTCGGCGCGGTCGAAGGCTTCATCAGCATGATTGTCGCTTTGCTGCTGACCAACGACCTCGGCTTCGCCTCGACGATCACCGGCGCCGTCACGATCTCGCTCCTCATCGGCGTCGGCATCGGCCTTTTCCATGCTTTCGGCGTCGTGCAGATGGGCCTGCCGCCGTTCATAATGACGCTGTCGACGATGTACGCCTTGCGCGGCATCGGCCTCCTCATCACCAACGGCGCGACCATCTCAATCACCAACGACGCGTTCACCAACTTCTCGCGCACGTCGTTTCTCGGCTTTCCATGGACGGACGGGACCTGGTTCCAGATCCCCTCCCTTGTGTGGATGGTGGTCCTAGTCGCCGTTCCGTCTCACGTCTTTCTCAATCACAGCCGTTGGGGACGCTACCTGTTCGCGATCGGCTCGAACAAGGAGGCGGCGCGGCTCTCGGGCGTCAACGTCAAGGCGATCACCTATATCGCCTATATCCTGTGCTCGCTGTTCGCCGCCTTCGTCGGCGTGCTGCTGGCGACCCGGATCGGCATCGGCAATCCGACCCAGGGCCAGGGCGACGAGTTGCAGTCGATCGCTTCGTCGGTCATCGGCGGCGCAAGCCTCTTCGGCGCGGTCGGCTCGGTCCACGGCCCGGTGATCGGCGCCCTCATCTTGCAGACGATCAGCAATGGGGCCAACCTACTCAACGTCAACTCATTCTGGCAGACGATCATCACCGGCGCTCTCATCATCATCGTCGTCTATTTCGATACCCTGCGGCGCCGGAAGGGCTGAGCGCCGCCGATTGGCCGATCCGCTCGCCGCGGGCGACGCTCTGGCCGAGCGCCGCTTCGCCTACGCCCGCGCCGCCGCCGCCGAGGGCGATTTTCGCGCAGCCGCCGAGGTCCTCGAACAGGCGCTGGAGCGCGCGCCCGACTGGGCCGCCGCGTGGTTCGCGCTCGGCGAAGCGCGCGAGAAGCTGGGCGACATCGACGCGGCGACGGAGGCCTTTCGCGCCGCGCTTCGCTGCGACCCTCCCGACGCGCAAGGGGCGAACGCGCGGCTGGCGCTCGTCGGTCGCGGCGACCCACCGCCCGCCTTTTCGCCAGCGTATATCGCGCGGCTCTTCGACCAATATGCGCCGCGCTTCGAAGCGCATCTCGTCGGGTCGCTTGGGTACCGCGCTCCCACGCAAATCGCAGAGGCGCTCGCCGCCGTGGCGCCTGCCCACCGCTTCGCGCGCGGCCTCGATCTCGGCTGCGGCTCCGGCCTCATGGGGGAGGCGCTGCGGAGGCGCATCGATCATCTGACCGGCGTCGACCTTTCGCCCGCGATGATCGAGAAGGCGCGGGAGCGCGGAGTCTATGACGCGCTCATCGTGAGCGATGCGACCGCGGCTTTGATGCGCGAGCCTCCGGCGGCGTTCGATCTCATCGTCGCCGCCGACTCGCTCGTCTATATCGGCGATCTCAAGGCCCTCTTCGCCGCCGCCGCGGCCGCGCTTGCAGGGGGCGGCCTCATCGCGTTCTCCCTCGAGACGATCGAGGGCGAAGGCTATGCGCTCGTCGCGTCGATGCGCTTCGCCCACTCCCGCGCCTACGTCGAGGCGACCGGAGTGGAGCCGGGCCTGCGGCCGCTGCTCATCCAGTCCGCTTGCGCCCGCCGCGAAGCGGGCGCCGATGTCCCTGGCCTGATCTGCGTGTTCGAGAGAAAGGAGCTGGAGGCTCGCGCCTAGACTATATGCCGATCAACGCGCTGCGCCGGCTGCGAACGCACTCGGCGGCGCCGCCCGCACGGCGAAAGCTCGCGGCGCTCATTGCCGCCGGTTGACCGCCGAGGGCCAAGTCACCGGCCCGTCATCCTCGCTCGCGAGCCGATGGCGCCCTTCGACAACCGCGGACACCCTCGGGCGCGAGCGCAGCGACCGGATCAAGCCCTCGACACAATCCCGAGCACGCCGTTGGGGAAGAACAGCACGATCACGACGAAGAACAGGCCAATGAACGACATCCAGTTCTCCGTCATGCTCGAAACGTATTCCTGCAGGAGGACAAAGATCGCCGCGCCGACCAGCGGTCCCCAGAACGAGCGCATGCCGCCGAGCACCGCCATGATGACGAACTCGCCCGACTGCTCCCAATGGAGGACGTGCGGATCGGCGAAATTGTTGAGCAGCGCATAGAGCGCGCCCGCGAGGCCGGCGAACGTGCAGGAGATCATCCAGCTCAGCCAGATGTGGGCGTCCACTGGAACGCCGAGGAAGCGCGCGCGCCGCTCGTTCTCGCGGATCGCCACCAGCGTCCGGCCAAACGGCGAGCGCAACGTCCACGCCATCACGGCGAGCGAGAGAGCGAAGAAGAAGAGCACGAAGTAATAGAACGTCGTGGGGCTGTCGAGAATGTCGAGTTTATCGATGCCGAGGTTGATCGGCATGCGGCTCCAGTTGGAGAGCCCGTCGTCGCCTCCGGTCACGTTGTTCCAGCGAAAGGCGATGAAGTAGAAGATCTGCCCGAAGGCGATCGTCACCATGGCGAAGTAGATGCCGCGCAGATGGACGATGAGGCGCCCGACGATCGCGGCGGCGACGACGGCGGCGGCGACCCCGACCAGCATGCCGAGAAGGGTATCGGGGACGAGGTATTTTATAGTGAGGCCCGCGCCATAGGCCCCGAGCCCGAAATAGGCGGCGTGACCGAACGAAAGGACGCCGGTGTAGCCGAGCAGGAAGTTGAGCGCGGTCGCCGCGAGCGCCATGACGAGGACGAGCGTTCCGAGCTGGGTATAGCCGCCGACCGCGTTGAGCCATAAGGGCGCGGTGAGAAGCACGAGCCAGATCAGCGCGTTCGCGGCCAGTCTCCAGTTCCGGCCGACGATCATTGCAGCCGGCCCTCCTCGCCGAACAGTCCGCGCGGCCGGACGAGCAGGACGAGCGCCATCAACGCGTAGATGACCGCCTCGCTCGCCGAGGGAAAGAACACCGTCGTCACGCCCGAGGCGACGCCGATCAGCAGTCCTCCGACGAGCGTGCCGGGCAGGCTGCCGAGCCCGCCGATGATGATGGCGACGAAGCTCGGCATGATGAGGTCATTGCCGATGGTCGGCTGCAGGCCGAGCATTCCCGCCGCCAGCACGCCGGCCAGTCCCGCGAGGTAGATCCCGAGGGCGAAATTGAGGCTGCGCAGCCGGCCCACGTTGACGCCGAGGGCTGAAACCGTCTCGAGATCGCGCACGCCGGCGCGAATGCGCATGCCGAGCCGGGACCAGCGCAGGACGGCGAACAGGGCGATGACCGTGACCGTCGCCAGCGCCACCATGAAGAGCCGGTAGCCGGTGAGGAAGAAGAATTCGGAGCTGAGCGAGTTCGAGAGCCATCCGGGGACCGCAAAAGGCTGGGTCTCCGGGCCCCAGATGATGCGGGCGCCGTCCTGAAGGATAAAGGCCAGGCCGAAGGTGAGCAGCAGGCTGTAGAGCGGATCGCGCCCGTAGACCCGGCGGATGAGCAGGCGTTCGACCAACACGCCGAGCGCCGCGGTGAGAACCGGCGCGACGGCGAGCGCTCCCCAGAAGCCGAGATAGGGCATGAGCGTATAGGCGAGATAGGCGCCGATCGCGAGGAACCCGCCATGGGCGAAATTGATCACGCCCGACAGGTTGAGAATGAGGGAGAGGCCGAGCGCCATCAGCGCGTAGAACGCGCCGATGATGAGGCCGTTGAAGACGTTGTAGAGAACGAGCTGGGTCATCGGGGCGTCGCGCGGGCGCCGCCAAAGGCGGGCGCCCGCCTGTGTCGGTTCAAGCCGGGAAGGTGAGATGGCAACCGGTCTGGTCGACCGGCAGCGCCACGTCCGCGCCCTTGACCACGTCGTCGACGACAAAGAGGTCCTCCGGCTCCGGCCCATGCGGGACCGCGTGGCCGACATAAAGGTCGGGCATCAGCTGATTATCGCCGGCGCGGTAGAACACCCGGTCCGGCATCAGAGCCACCTCGGGCGGCAGGGTGAAGTTTTCGAGACCTTTGGCGAGTTTCTTCGCATCGAGCGTCTTGAGCTGATTGGCGATCAGCGCGCAGGTCCACACCGAGGCGTAGCCGAACCAGTGCCGCGCGGTCGGAACCTTGCCATCATTGACCTTGCGGATCGCGGCGACGAAGTCCGCGACCTGCGGGACCTTCGGCTGGACCCAATACCATTCGAACACCCAGGTTCCGATGCGGGCGTCGGGGGGCAGGCCCTCGAGCACTTCGAGCTCCTGCTGGGCGCCGGCGATATGGAACTTCTTGTCGAGGCCGAACTGGACCGCCTGCTTGAGCGAGTTGACCGCATCCTCTCCGGCGGTGAGGAAGAGGATGACGTCCGGCTTCGCCGCCTCGGCCTGGATCAGATAGGATGAAAAATCCGTCGTTCCGAGCGGCGCCAGAGACGCGCCCGCGACCGTTCCGCCGAACTTCTTCAGATTCGCCTCGAACCCCGACTGGAGCGTGTGGCCGAAGGCGTAGTCGGGCGTGATGAAATACCATCTCTTGCCATATTTCTCGAACAGGAGCTTGGACACCGCGTCCGTCTCCATCCGGGTCGTGTTGCAGACGCGAAAGACGTTCCAATGGCAATCCGAGCCGGTCACCGCATCGGTGTGGCCGCCGGTCACGATATGCAAAACGCCGGCCCGGCTCGAGAGGTCGCCGAGGGCGAGGGCCATCGCCGAGTTGACGTTGCCGAGAAGGAAGTTGACTTTGTCGCGGTCGATCAGCAGGTGGCCCTTCTGCACTGCGACCCCGGTGTCGGTGGAGGTTGAATCCTCGGAAATGAGCGTCACCGGGCGGCCGAGAATGCCGCCTTTCTTGTTGATCTCGTCGACGGCGAACTGGCAGCCGATCTGCTCGTGCTTGCCGAGTTCCGCATAAGTGCCCGTAAACGGGTCGGCGAGGCCGATCTTGATCGGCTCCTCTCCGAGGGCCTTGACGATGAACGGGCCTGTGAACTGCATGGCGCCGGCCGCAAGGCCGGCTTTGAGCACGGTCCTCCGGCCGATCGCGTAGGACAACTTTGACGAAGCTTGCGTTGAGACAGACATGGGGCGACTCCTTTGCGACCTCACTTCAATCGCCCCCCAACCCGAAGATGCTTCAGTGAGCGGTTTCTCCTCTGCGCCGCATGACAACGTCGACGGTGATCGAGGCCAGCAGCACCAGCGCTGTCGCCATCAATTGGATGGCCGCCGATCCCAGCGCGCCGCCCAGACGGTTTTGCTCGGTCGCGAATGTGCGAGATTTGGCATGTATTCCTCCTTGTGTGTGCTTGTGACTCGACGCGCTTGACCAATGTCGCGCGTGAACAATCGGCAACTTGGGCAATTGTGCTACGTTAAGTTGTTCGAAATTCGCTTGATCGGCGCCGGACTGACGGAAGTTTGGCGAAAACTCGGCGCCGGGGGTTGGCGGATCGACAACCAGCGCCTTGCTGCAAACGGCCGATTTCTCATCCGTCGGCGGCGGGCGAAGATCCCGGTCACGCAGTTCTGATCGGGTCTTAAGGCGTGGTAACCTGGCCGCAATGTCGGGGCAGGGAACTACGGATAGTCTCTGCGCGTAATAGTCTTCCGGCATGAGGCGAGAAGCCCAATCAGGCGAAGACAGGGAGACGAAGAGGTGAAGGCCCGTTCGGCGATCGCCCTGGGGCTCGGGATCGTGCTCATCGGCGCCGGCGCCGCCTATCTGGCGGCCAGCCGGTCAAGAGGCGCGGCTGAGGCGGCGGGCGACGCGCCGATCCCGGTCGAGGCCGGCGAGGTCTCGAACAAAGACGTTCCCATCCTGATCAATGCGCTCGGCACGGTCACGCCGATCGAGACAGTCGCCGTTCAGTCGCGGGTGAACGGCCAGATCATGAAGGCCTTTTTTCAACAGGGACAAGTGGTGAAGGAGGGCGATCCGCTCTTCCTTATCGATCCGCGCCCGTATCAGGCGGCCCTCGACCAGGCTCAGGCCCAGCTCGCGCACGATCAAGCCGTGTCCGCCGAGGCCAGCACCGATCTCGCGCGTTACCAGAAGCTGCAGACTGAGAATTCGATCGCCGAGCAGAAGACCGAGGATCAAGGTTTTGTGGTGCAGCAGGACGAAGGGACGGTAAAGCTCGACCAGGCGAACGTCGAGACGGCCAAGCTCAATCTCGAATACGCCCACGTCAACTCCCCGGTGACGGGCATAGCCGGCGCCATGGCGGTCGATCCGGGGAATTATGTCCAAGCCGGGGCCGGCACGACACTGGTGACCGTAACCCAGATATCGCCGATCTATGTCAGCTTTCCGATCCCGCAAAGCAATCTGAGCGAAGTTCGCGCCGCACAGAACAAGGCGCCGCTCGACGTGCAGGCGCTCTCGCAGGAGGGAAAAGAGCTCGGCGACGGCAAGCTCACCTTCATCAACAATCAGGTCGTCGCGGTGACCGGCACGGTCATGCTTTACGCGACGTTTCCCAACGACAATGAAGCGCTCTGGCCGGGGCAGTTCGTTACCGTCAACCTGGTGGTCGGCGTGCGCAAGAACGCCATCACCGCGCCGGTCGGAAGCGTCATGTCCGGTCCAGACGGCGACTACGTCTACACGATCTCGGCCGACAATGTCGCAACCCGCGTGCCCGTCCTGGTCGAGGCGCGCCAGCACGGGTTGGCCGTGTTTACCAAAGGCGTCTCGCCGGGCGAGCGGGTCGTCGTCAACGGGCAGTACAATCTCGCCAACGGCGTGAAGGTCGCGATCGAACCGCCCAAGGCGCCCGCGGGCGAGGCGAAATGAACATTCCGGAAATCTTCATCCGCCGGCCGATCGCGACCGCGCTGATGACCGCAGGTCTTTTTGTGTTCGGCGCGATCTGCTTCCGGCTCCTGCCGGTCGCCGCGCTGCCCAACGTCGAATTTCCGACCATCGTGGTGTCCGCTCAGCTCCCGGGCGCGAGCCCCACCGTGATGGCCTCGACCGTGGCGACGCCGCTCGAAGACCAGTTCAGCGCTATTCCCGGGCTCGCCTCGATGACTTCGACCAGCGGGCTCGGCACGACGTCGATTACGCTCCAGTTCGACCTGAGCGTGAGCATCGCCGCCGCAGCCGGCTTCGTCGAGCAGGCGATCCAGGCCGCGAGCGCCCTTCTCCCCAAGAATCTTCCGAACCCGCCAACCTACAAGGAGGCCAACCCGGCCGACGCGCCAATTCTGATCTACGCGGTTCATTCCGACGCTTATCCGATCCAGGAGCTCGATCAGTACGCCAATATCCTGCTCGGTCAGTCGCTTTCGCGAGTGAGCGGCGTCGGCCAGGTGAGCATCGCCGGCCAGGCACAGCCCGCCGTTCAGGTGCGGCTCAATCCCAACGCGCTTGCAGCGAAAGGACTGGGCTTCGCGCAGATCAGCGCCGCGCTCACTTCCGAGAGCGCACTCCAGGCGACGGGCAATCTTGAAGGCCGGCACGCGGAATTTCCGCTCGACGTCAACCAGCAGCTGACCAACGCCGACCAGTTCCGCAAGGTGATCGTCGCCTACAGTAACGGCGCGCCAGTCCAGCTGGGGGACATCGCAACCGTGGTCGACGGGCCGCAAAATCCCCGCACCGGCGCCTGGTTCGGGACCACACGAGCCGAGGTTCTGCTGGTCTTCAAGGCGCCCGGCGCCAACACGCTCGATGTCGTCGACAGCATCAAGGCGATGATGCCGCAGCTCAAAAAATCGATCCCGCGCTCGGTGCACGTCGATCTTGTTTCCGACCGCTCGCTCTCGATCCGCGCCTCGGTCTCCGACGTCGAGTTCACACTCGTGCTGGCGCTTGCGCTCGTCGTCATGGTGATCTTCCTTTTCCTGCGCAAGTTCTGGGCGACGGTCATTCCAAGCATCACTTTGCCCGTCGTGATCGTCCAGACGTTTGCGGCGATGTACCTGCTTGGTTACAGCATCGACAATCTGTCGCTCATGGCGCTCACCATCGCCATCGGCTTCCTTGTCGACGACGCGATCGTGATGATCGAGAACATCGTCCGCCACATCGAGGCGGGGAAGCCGCCGCTCGAGGCCGCGCTCGACGGGGCGGGCGAGATCGGCTTCACCATTCTCTCCATCACGCTGTCGCTGGCGGCGGTCTTTATTCCGGTCGTGTTCATGGCGGGCGTGGTCGGGCTGCTCTTCCATGAATTCGCGATGGTGACGATTCTCGCGATATTCCTCTCCGGCTTCGTCTCGCTGACGCTCACGCCGATGATGTGCGCGCAGTTTCTGACCCGCGAGAGCAGCGAGCAGCAGGGGCGCTTCAGCCGCTGGCTCGAGAGCGGTTTCGACCGCACGCGTGAGCTCTACGACCGTGGGCTGATCTGGGCGCTCGGACACCAGTTCCCGATGCTGCTCGTCACCCTCGGGCTGATCGCCTTGACGGTGGGCCTCTACATCGTGATCCCGAAGGGGTTCTTGCCGGAACAGGACACCGGCATAATTATGGGCCAGGCGCAGGCGCGAGAGGACATCGCCTTCGATGCGATGGCGGATATCGTCAAGCAATGCGCCGCCATCATCCTCAAGGATCCCGCCGTCTCCGGCGTCGTCAGCTTCGCCGGCGCAACCGGGGGCAACGCGACCGAGAACACGGCGCGCATGTTCGTCCAGCTCAAGCCGTTCAACGAGCGACCGTCGGTGCAGCAGGTGATGGCCCGCCTCAGGCCCGAGCTCGCCAAGGTCGTCGGCATCAAGTTCTTCATGCAGGCCGTGCCGGACATCCGCATCGGCGGCCGGATCGAGCAGGCGGAATATCAGTTCACGCTGACCGACACGAGCACGGACGAGCTCAATCACTGGGCCCCGCTTTTGCTGGCGAAGCTCCAGGGCATGAAAATCCTCAGCGACGTGGCTTCAGACCAGCAGATCAACTCGACCCACGTCGTCGTCGAGGTCGATCGGAATCTGGCTTCGAGCCTCAATGTGCCGGTCGCCAACGTCGATGCGGCGCTCCAGGACGCTTTCGGGCAGGCGCAGATCGCCAATATCTATCTGCCGACCCAGCAGGCCTATTTGATCCTCGAGGTCGACAGGAAATTCCAGGCCGGGCCGGAGGCGCTGTCGAGCATCTACGTCACGAACGCGACCGGCGGTCAGGTACCGCTGTCGGCGGTCACCCATGTGTCGCGCACGGTCGAGCCGTTGACGATCAATCACCAGGGCGTCTTCCCCGCCGTGACGCTCTCCTTCAATCTCGCCCAGGGCGCGTCGCTGAGCCAGGCGGTCGACGCCATCACCGCGGCGAAGGCGAGCCTTGGCGCGCCGCCAACCCTGGTCGGGCAGTTCCAGGGCACGGCGCAGGCGTTCCAGGCTTCGCTGGTCACCATGCCGCTCCTGGTGATGGCCGCGATCCTGGTGATCTACGTCATCATGGGCATGCTCTACGAGAGCTTCATCCACCCGATCACCATTCTCTCCGCCCTCCCCGCGGCCGGAGTGGGCGCTCTCCTGATCCTGATCGCCACCGGCTACGATCTGACCCTGATCGCTCTCATCGGCGTCCTCCTCCTGATCGGCATCGTCAAGAAGAACGCGATCATGATGATCGACTTCGCGCTCGTCGCCGAGCGGGAGGGGAAAATGAGCCCGGTCGAGGCGGTCCACCACGCCTGCCTGCAGCGCTTCCGCCCGATCATGATGACGACGGTGTGCGCGCTGATTGTGGCGCTTCCGCTCGCCGTCGAAACCGGCGCGGGGGCGGAGCTGCGCAGGCCGATGGGGATCGCGATCGTCGGCGGCCTCATCGTCTCCCAGTGGCTGACCCTCTACACGACGCCGATCGTCTATCTCTACCTCGACCGCGTGAACGGCTGGATCAGCCGGCCGCGCCTGCGCTTTTGGCCGCGCGCCCGGCGCCCGGCCTGAGCGCCGAGGCGCAGGCCATGAAGCTTGGACGAGCCTCGGCGCCAGTGTCCGGCCTTTAAACGGTCGACTCCATCTTCGCCATCATTTCCGCGGTCTCGGCCGCGGGCAGCGACGACCACAGCGCGAGTTCGATCACGACGAGGCTCCAGATCGCGACGACGACCGCCGCCGGCCAGAAGGTCAGCCAGCCGGCGCCGCCGTCGATGTCGCCGAGCGCCGAGATCAGCCACATGCCGCCAAACCAGGGCAGGAGCCAGGCGATGTAGCGCCAGCCGAACTCGCCCGGCGGCATTTTGGCGACTAGGTGGTAATAGAGCGCGTAAAGCACGAACACGACGATCATGAGGATGTAGAGGAAGGTGTCCGTCCTCAACCCGGTCCAATAGAGCACCCAGTTGCTGCAGATGAAGGCGATCGGCGCCAGAACCTCGGCGCCCCACAGGCGGAACGGGCGATGGAGCCTCGGCTGGTTCCGGCGCAGAACCAGGAGCACGACCGGCCCCAGCCCATAGGTGATCACGGTCACGGAGGTGATGTAGGAGACCATCAGTTTCCACGCCGGGAACGGCAGGAGGAACAGGACGCCGACCACCCACATCACGAGCACGCCGGCCCAGGGAGCGCTGGCCGAATTGAGCGCGGTCAGCCAGCGCGGGCCGGCGGCGGTCTCGCCGGTCGCGAACAGGATTCGCGAGCCGCCGGTCAGGTACATCAACGCCGTGCCGCTGGGGGAGACATAGGCGTCGATATAGAGCAGGGCCGCAAGCCAGCCGAGACCAAGCGTTGCAGCGAGGCCCGCGAACGGTCCCGCCGCGCCGCTGAAGGTGAGCTGCGGCCATCCGTGCGCAAGGTCTTCCGGCCTCAGCGCCATCAGGAACGCGACCTGGAGCATGATGTAGATCGCGCCAGCGATCAGCACCGAGCCGATGACCGCAAGCGGAATGTCGCGGCCGGGGTTCGCGCTTTCGCCGCCGAGGTCGATTGCGGTGCGGAATCCGAGATAGCTGAAGACCACGCCGGCGACCGGCAACGCGGTGAAGACGCCGGTCACCTGATAGCTGTGTGGATCGGCTGTCCACACGTTCCAATGTGAGCTCGCAAGGATGAGCGCGATGATCGTCAATACCGGCACCGCGATTTTCCACCAGGTGACGGTCGAGTTGACGGTCAGAAGCGTGCGCACCGCGAGAAGGTTGAGCCATGCGAATACGACGAGCAGCGCGGCGCAGGCGATGAACCCTGTCGGCGTGAGCAGGCCGGAGCTGTTCGGCTGGATGAAATAGGGAAGATAGTTGTTGGCGTAGGTGACGACCGCCTCCGCCTCGACCGACGGGACCGCGACATAGGCGAGAAACAGCATCCATGCCCAGATGCGGCCTAAGCCCTCCCCGTGGCTCGCGTGGCTCATGTGCACGAGCGCGCCGCTACGCGGGAAAAGCGCCGCGAGCTCGGCGAAGCAGAGCGCGATCAGCATGATGATCACGCCGCCGACGATCCAGCTCCAGACGCTGAGCGGGCCGGCGATCTTGGCCGCGTGAAAGGCGCCGAACAGCCAGCCGGAACCGATCATGCTGGTGGTGCTGGCGAACAAAAGGCCGATGATGCGCGCGTCGCGCCGGAGCTGGCCGGGCGCGGTGAGATTGAACGCATGAGACATGTCCGTGACTCCTCTCGCGCGGGAGCGCGATGCGCGAGCCAGCGTTCCCCTCCCTCGATAAGCCGACGGGAGCGGCCTCAACGTCGCGACGTCCGGACTTGTCGATCAACGCGCAACTCTGCGCGGAAACCACGCATGTACGCCAGGATTCGGGCGAGGTTAAGAAATTCCGCAGAAACGCCGCTAAAAAATCTTCGCCATCGGGCCGAGCAGTCCGGCGACGGAGGCCCGATCCTCACACCGCGGGCGCGAATACTGGCCCCTTTGAACTCTGCGATGCTAACATTGCCGGGGCTCGCGAATGGAATGACCGGGCGGCTGGCCCCGGAAGATGTTTTTGCGTGAGGCAAAGTCCTTGAGGTTGAGACCCGCGCCGAAAACCTAAGAGCGGGGGATCGATGGCGGTCACGGAGGGGGGAAAATGGCGAAGTTCGACGCAATCTTTGTCGGGTTGACGATCCTCGACATCGCTGGACGCCCGGTGAGCAAGATCCCGGACGGCGGCAATGTCGAGTTCATCGACGAGATCCGCCTGAACCCGGCCGGCACGGCCGCCGGCGCGGTGATGAACGCCGCCAAGCTCGGGGCGAGGTGCGCGACCGTCGCCTGCCTCGGCGCGGACGAGAAGGCCGACCTGATCCTCGATTTCTACCGGCGTCTCGGCATCGATTGCTCGCTCGTCCAGCGCACCGACAAGGCGGCGACCTCGGCGACCATCCTCGCCATCCGCCCGAACGGCGAGCGGCCGGCGCTGCATTGCCGGGGCGCCTCGGACCATCTCTATGTCGCCGAGACCGAGTTCGACGCCGTCTGCGACGCCCGCGTCCTCCATCATGGCGGCGCGGGCCTCATCGCGGCGATGGACGGCGGGCAGAGCGCCAAGCTCCTGCGCCACGCCAAAGAGAAGGGCCTCATCACGACCTTCGACCTCATCGCGCCCAACGAGACGACGCTCTCGCTCATGACGGATTTGCTCCCGTCGGTCGACTATTTCATGCCCTCGCTCGAGGAGGCGGCGCTCCTCTCCGGCCGCGCCGACCCGGCGGACGCCGCGGCTTTCTTCATGGACCTCGGCGCGGCAGCCTGCATCTTCAAGATGGGGGAAAAGGGCTCGTATGCGCGCACCCGTGACGGCGCCTTTCGCACCCCGGCGTTCAAGGTCCCGGTCATCGATACGACGGGATGCGGCGACGCCTATTGCGGCGGCTTTGTCGTCGGCCTCGTCGAGGGGCTCGACCTCGAAGCCGCCTGCCGCCTCGGCGCCGCCGCCGCCGCGCTGGTCGCCACCGGGTTGGGCTCCGACGCAGGCGTAACCGACCGCGCCCAGGTCGAGGCTTTCATGGCGAAGGCCGAGCGGCTCGCCTGAGCGCCCCGCGCTGTCGAGCGGCCAAGTTTACGACCTGCGCTTCTTCCTCTCCGCATAAGGGTTGTCGCCGCCTGAGCGCAGCGAGAGGCGGATCGGCACGCCGAAGAGGCCGAAGGTCTCGCGCAGGCCGTTGACGAGGTAGCGCTTGTAGCTCTCAGGGATGGCGGCGACGGAATTGCCGAACAGGACGAAGAATGGCGGACGCGCCTTGGGTTGGGTGATGTAGCGGATCTTGACCTGCCGTCCGGCGGCGGCCGGCGGCGGCGTCGCGTCGACGACCGGCTTGAGCCAGCGGTTGAGCCGTCCGGTCGAGATGCGCATGTTCCAGATCGCGTCGGTTGCCAAGACCGCCTCCATGAGCTTCTCGACATGGGCACCGGTCAGGCCGGAGAGCGGGATCACGCGCGTTCCGCGCAATTGCGGCAGGAGGCGGTCGGCCTCGGCTCGCAATTCGCGGGCCTTGTCGCTTTTATTGTCGATGAGATCCCATTTGTTGAGCCCGATGACCAGCGCCCTGCCCTCTTCCTCGACCAGATCGGCGAGCGTCAAATCCTGCTTTTCGAACGGGATCGTGGCGTCGAGCAGGAGCACCACGACTTCCGCAAACCTCACTGCCCGCAGCGCGTCGGCGACGGCGAGCTTCTCGATCTTGCCTTGGACGCGCGATCGCCGGCGCAAGCCCGCGGTGTCGAAGATCTTGAGCTTGCGTCCCGCCCACTCGGCGTCGAGCCCGATCGAGTCGCGGGTGATGCCGGGCTCGGGGCCGGTCAGGAGACGCTCCTCGCCCAGGATGCGGTTGACGAGCGTCGATTTACCCGCGTTCGGCCGCCCGAGCACGGCGATCCGCAACGGCCTCGCGAGATCGAGCTCGCTGCCGTCCTCCTCCTCGCCCAGGATCAGCGGCTCCGCCTCGGCTTCGTGGTCTTCGTCGACCCGCGCGCCAGGCGGCAGGACTGCGGCGAGCGCGTCATAGAGTTCGCCGAGGCCCTCGCCATGCTCGGCGGAGAGCGCGATCGGATCGCCAAGGCCGAGGCTGAAGGCTTCGTAGACGCCGTCGCGGCCAGCGAGACCCTCGGCCTTGTTGGCGACGACGATGATCGGCTTGCCGGCGCGGCGCACTGCCGCGGCGAAATGCCGGTCGGCGGCGGTGAGGCCGGCGCGGGCGTCGTAGACGAAGAGGATCGCGTCGCAATCGGCGAGCGCGGCTTCCGTCTGCGCCCGCATGCGACCGGCGAGCGTTGCGGAATCGCCCTCTTCGAGGCCGGCCGTGTCGACGATGGTGAAGGCGAGATCGGCAAGCCGCGCGTAGCCCTCGCGGCGGTCGCGGGTGACGCCCGGCTCATCGTCGACCAGCGCGAGCTTCCGTCCGACGAGCCGGTTGAACAACGTCGATTTGCCGACGTTCGGCCGGCCGATGATCGCGACCCTGGCGCCCAATCTCGCCTCAAACCGGTTCGGCCGGTCGGGGCCGGCGTCGGGAGTTACTTCGCCGCGGTCCGGTTCGCGGCCACGAGGCCAAGCCAGCGGCTCGCCAATTGCCGCTCGTCGGGCGAGACTTCGGGATCGCCGAGGACGAGATCGAGCTCTTTGGCGGCGTCGTCATAGTCCTTTCGCTTAAGCGCCAGCGCCGCGAGATCGAGCGCCGCCAGGCGGCGGAAAGGCGCCCCTTCGGCCGAAAGGGAGGTGAGCTCCGCTTCGCCCTTCTGCTCCTCCCCGGGAATGTCGGCCCTGATCAGCGCGGCGCGGAGGCGGGCGGCGTCGCGCAGCAGCGGATCGATCGCGGCGTCGCCGGCGACCGCGTCGAAGGCGGCGGCCGCGCCGGGCGGATCGCTCTGAGCCCTCGCGCCCGCCGCGGCCATTTGCGCCAGCGCCCGGTAGCCGCTCGGCCCTTTGGCTGCGATCGTGTCGAAACCCGCTTTCGCCTCGTCGAGCTTGCCGCCCTCGAGCGCGGCGAGCGCCTGCTGGAACTGGTCGCCCGCCGCCTGCGCCGCCCGTTCGCGCTCATATTGCCAATAGCGAAACGCCCCTGCGGCGAGCACGATCAGCGCGGCGCCCGCCAGGATGAGGTTCTGGTATTTCTTCCAGAATTCCGCCGCCTTGTCGCGCCGGACTTCCTCATCGACTTCCTGAAAGATGTCGCTCATGCTTGACGCTCGAACCGACGCTTACGCGCCCCTCCTGGTCTCGCGGGCGTTTGGCGAATTCGGGCCGCACTATCACAGGCGGACGGCGAAAGCGAGCGCCCGACGAGCCTGAATCCAGCCCTGACGGGCTGGCGGCGCGCCGATTCGTCGCGCGTCGGGGCCAAGTTGATTCATCTCAACTCGCTTGGCGACCGCCGTGGTTGAACTTGCCTGAAACCGAGCGACTCCGAGGCGTGGAGCGCTGTCACCTAGAAGGAGTCGCGAAATGAGCGATGCAAAGTCGGCGTGCGTCAACCGCCGCACCATTCTCATCGCCGCCGCGGGCGCCGCGCCGATGCTGGTGCTTGGCGCCACTACCGCCAATGCGGCCAAGCTCGCTCAGAGCGCAGTGAAATATCAGGACTCGCCCAAGGACGGCAAGCAGTGCGACGGTTGCAACCTCTTCGTCGCTCCCAACTCTTGCAAGACCGTCGCCGGCGACATCTCTCCATCGGGGTGGTGCGCGCTTTGGGTCAAGAAGGCGGCGTAAGCCCTGTCAGAATAATTCTATACTGCCTGCTTGCGCACGTAGGCGGAGGAAAAGCTCCACGGATTTTGCTCACGAATCGCCGACGCGCTCGGCCGGATTCGACGCCGAAAAATGGCCTATACTTATTTGCCTCGCCAGCGCCCCCCTATACAATTCGAACGAGGGCCGCAGCCTACTTCTCCGAAGATTCGTCTTCCACAAAGCTCAAATACGACGCGACGGCGGCAATTTGATTCGGCGACAAAGACCGCGCGACTTTCGGCATCGGTGTCCCCGAAATGTCTTGGCCCTGGCTCCACTCGTCGAGCCGACGCTTGAGATAGCGGTAAGAGAGCCCGCCGAGGCGCGGAATCTCGCGGACGCCCTGCGCTTCGGGGCCATGGCATGCCTGGCAAGCGGCAATGTTCTCGTTCGGAAGGCCGTCTTCAAATATGATCTTGCCCTCGGCAGCGAGCGCGCTGTCGCCGTCCTTCGCGGCCTCAGGCGGAAGCGCAGAAAAATATGCGGCCAGATTTTGTACGGTCGGTGGATCGAGATGCGCGGCGGCGTTCCACATATACTTGACCGAAAGGAACTCATCCCGCTGATGGGTCGCAAAAGCTTGGAGCTGATGTACCAGATAGTCCTCCCTCTGGCCGGCCAGTCGGGGCGCCTCGTAATAGCCCTGCGCGGACGTTCCATGACACCAAGTACAATTGCGAACCGACAGATCATCCGCCAGGAGCGGTCCAGTTGTAGCGAGGGAGATCGCAAGGGCCGCCATTTTCGTACGGAAGTGCTTCATGATCCAAGGTCTCTTGCGTGACGAACTCAGCCCGGTTGACGCAACAGAACGCCATGATTTTACCTGAGCGCGCTGACATATTCGGCGAGCGCCTGCACCTGTTTCGGCGTCAGATTCGCCACGGTTGGCCGCATGATCCATGATATATCCTGACGCCCGCCCTGGCCGCGTTCGCTGCTCCAGATCGACAGGGTGCTGACCATGTACCAATAGAGCTGGCCTGCGAGACGAGGTATTTCGCGCTGCCCCTTGGCGTCGGGGCCATGGCAAGCAGAACAGGCGGGAACATTCTGATCGGGCAATCCATTCGCGAAGATCTCTCTCCCCAAAGCGGCGTCGCCCGCGGGCGCGCCGCCAACCGGCGGAGGATTCAAGGTGCTCATGCGCGCGGCCAAAGCGGGGATCATATCGGGCGTTATGCCGTGGGCCACATTGGCCATCACGGGGTTCAGCCGCCGGCGCTCAAGGAAGGCGTGCAACTGATTTTCGATGTATTGCGGCTGCTGCCCGGCGAGGCGCGGCATGGCGTAAAACCCGCGAAAACCCTGCGCGGACGGGCCATGACAGGTCGTGCAATATTCGAATTTCGCGTCAATGCCCCCGGCCCTCGCGTGGACCTCTTGGGCTCCCCCCTGGGCCTGATGACCGGCAGCAGCCGCCAAAAAAAACGCCAAGGCGGTCACTGTCAGCGCCACCCGCAAGCGAACAGCTTTCATCTTCCTCGCCTCCCGCCGCTTCCTTTTTTCGCCGCCCGGAATCTGCTCGCCAGCCGCAGACATTTCCGCCGATCTTACAAGCCTCCTCTTCGTGCGCTCGGGCGTTCAACAACACTCGCAGCACAGGCGCTGCTGCGCGGCGACCCTTTCCTCAATGGCCGCCCTCGTTGGTCGACCGAGCGCCCCTCTCGCTCCGCTAACCGGGTGCCGTGCATGGCGATCACGCTTCGCGCGAAACTCTTAGCGACTGTTGACACGGTTCAAATGCGAATGAAAGTCGAAACGCGTCAAGGCGCTCGAAAATAATGCGCATCCGCGTCAAAAAGTCACATATGAAGAGGAGCGCTCCTTACGATAGCGGCGCGAGAATCTTGGGAGGGAGATCATGAAGGCTGTGAAGGCTCTCGCGCCGGCTGCGCTGTTTGCAGTCATCTTCTGCGCCGGGGCCGGCGCCGAAGACAGCAAGACCAGCAGCCCTGCGCAGCCCCAAGGCGTTCCCACGAAGGAATTTGAAGCCAAGGCGGGCTATTGTGAAACCTGTCATGGGCTGTCGGCGCGCGGCTTCATAGGGACGAATCCGATGCCCAGACTCGCGGGCCAGCAGCCGGACTATATAAAGAACCAATTGCAGGCCTTCATCGATCGCCGGCGGCTGAACCCCGTGATGGGCAATGTGGCCCATGTCCTCAGCCCCGCAATGGTCGACGCCCTGTCCACACATTTCAAGAATCTTGACCCACCGCCCTATGGCGGCGCTCCGAGAGACCTCATGGCCGAAGGGGAAAAAATCTACCATGAAGGCGTTCCCGGCGCGGAGGTTCCGGCCTGCGAGTCGTGCCACGGCCAGGACGCCCACGGCATGGACCAGTTTCCGCGCCTGGCCGGCCAGCTCGACGGCTACGTGATCGCCAAGCTGGCGAATTGGTCCAAGGAGCGTGGGCAAGACCCGAATAATCCGGACAATTCGCAGGTGATGGGCCCGATCGCCGAAAAGCTGACCAAAGAACAGATCACCGCCGTCGCCGCTTATGTCAGCGACCTCAAATAATTTTTGATCCGGTCGGGGTTCTTTCGACGATCCGACCGAACAGCCGGAATTGCGAATCGCGCGGACATGAGGAGCGGACGTCACCCGCTGCCCCGAGGAGCATAAGGAGGATCGTTTCGGTCCAGCGCTTCGCCGCAGATCGGTGGGGAAGCCACTGCGGCGAATGGACGCGCTCGAACTTGGCTCGACGAACCGTTTGTGACTCGACTCGCAAAGATCTGCATGGCAGGTAGAGTATCGTGAATCGGCAGCGCTGAGTCCGCCAACCGGGCGGCGCTGGCCACCAAGGGATCGAGCGCTCCAGGGGGGCGGATGACAAGGGCGACGGTTCGCGCGACCGCACGGGCGTTCGGCGCCTCAGCCCTCGCCGCCCTTGTCGTTGCGGCCGCGGCCCTTCTCACGGTCAGCGCCGGCCCTGCCGAGGCGCTGCCGAGCTACGCTCGCCAGACCGGCCAGCCGTGCGCCACCTGTCACACCGCCTTTCCCGAGCTGACGCCGTACGGCCGGCGATTCAAGATCGGCGGCTATACGGCGGGCGGCGGCGACTGGCAAGGGCCGCCGATCGCGGCGATGTATATGCCCAGCTTCACCCACACGCAGTCGAACCAGGATGGGCCTCCGGCGCCGGGACTGCATACGAACGACAACCTCGTCTCGCAGCAGGTCTCGGGCTTCATCGCCGGCCAACTTTACGGCAATGTCGGTTCGTTCATCCAGATTACGGGCGACCCCACCGTGGCCGGAACCGCGTTTGTCGACGCCTCGGACGTGCGTTACGCCGATACCCTCACGCTGTTCGGCAAGGGCGCCGTCTGGGGGATCGACGCCAACAATACGCCGACCGTCGAGGACCCCTGGAACACGACGCCTTCGTTCGGCTGGCCGCAGATCTCCTCGACCGTCGCGCCCGCGTTCGGTCCGCCGCTCACCCATCTCGAGAGCGGATACGGCCAGATCGTCGGCGGCGCGGGCGCCTACGTGTTCTGGAACGACATGCTCTATGCCGACCTGACGTTCTACAAGGGACTTCCCGTCCCCGTCCTGCAGGCGTTCAACACCGGGAATTCGACGACCGATGCGCTCTCCAACGTCGCGCCCTATTGGCGCGTCGCGATCGAGCCGCACTGGGGCGACCTTTACTGGGAGGTGGGCACTCTCGGGATGTACGGGCGGGTCACCCCCGGCCGCCTCTATGGCTTCGGGACCGACGATTTTCTCGACGTCGGTTTCGACTCGCAACTCCAGTACGCCGGCGATCAATACAGCCTGACCGTGAAGCTCACCGATATCATGGAATGGCAGCGGCTGAACTCGTCTTTTGGACAAGGCGTATCGTCGAACCTTAATAACACCCTCAACAGCTTCAAGGCCAACGCGTCGTTCGTCTGGGATCACACCTACAGCGTCGGCTTTGGCTATTTCAACATCGCCGGATCCGGCGATTGCAATCTTTACGGCTCCGGCAATAACCCCAATTGCGTCCCCGCGAGCATCGGCGAGTTCAACAACAGCTATATCAGCAGTCCGAACGGCGCCGGCCTCATCGAAGATCTCGCCTATCTGCCCTTCAGCCACGGCGCGCCGTTTCCTTATTCGACCTGGAACGTGCGGCTCGGCCTGCAATTCACGCAGTACCTGCATCTCTATGGCGGCACGACCAACTTCGACGGCTCGTATATCGGCGGCACGCATAACGCGCAGGGCAACAATTCGGTGTTTGCCTACGCGTGGTTTGCGTTCTGACGCGGACTGGGTCGCGCTCGACAAACGGGAGCGCTGCTCGAATTTGTGGAGCGCGTCGGCGCCGCGTGAACATCAGCTCGCTCGGACTGAAGCGCGGCGAATTGGGAGACCACCCGTCAGCGACGGCCCACGTTCGAAGCGCGTCCCGCATCGCCTATATCACCGGGGCCCAGTGAGTCTGGACAAGCGCCTTTGTCTCGCTGGCGAATAAAGTGGAGGCCTGCGGTTTTCAATTCGCGCGTCCCGCCCGCCGCCGCCGCAGGCGGGGTCGAGCGCGCCGCCTTGCCGAAGTCGGAATCGCGGTGCAGACTGCCAAGGACGTCTACGCCGGCCTGTCAGGCCTCGGCGGAACCATTGGCTCATTGAGATATTCCCCCGCGGCGGAAGGGAATAGGCGATGCAACCTTCCTCGAATCCTTATCGCGAACGTGGCGGCGCGCTCGTGCGGGCGCTCTCCTGCGGGGCTTTCATCCTTGCATTGGCGATCGCTGCGCCCGCGGCGCTGGCCGCCAGCGATGAACAACCGCACAATTCGCCTTCCGCCGGAACAGGCGGCGCGGCCCCAAGCGGCGCCGGGACGACCGGCGCGGCCAGCAAGGACGTCAATCGGACCGACCTCACGACATGCATGCCGGGGCAGGTCTGGGACGTGAAGAAGCACAAATGCCTGCAGCGGCATAGCGGCGTCCTGCCGGACTCGGAGCTGACCGGATACGCCAATGCGCTCCTCAAGGCCGATCGGTTCGAGGAGGCGATCGACGTGCTCGATTTGCTCGCCAATCCGAACACGCCGCGCGCCCTCAACTATCGCGGCTATGCGACCCGCAAGCTCGGGCGCATCGACGAAGGGATCGGCTATTACCTGCGGTCGGTCGCGCTCGATCCCGCTTACCCGCAGGTGCGCGAATATCTTGGCGAAGCTTATGTGATCGAGGGCAAGTTCGATCTCGCCAAGGAGCAGCTGGCGACGATCGAGAAGATTTGCGGCAAGGACTGCCTGTTTTACGGCGAGCTGGAAAAGGCGCTCCAAGACGCGAGCGCGCTCTGAGCGAGGCAAAGCCGGCGCGGAGCGGGAGCGCCGCCCGGCGGCGGTAGATGAAAGAGGGCCGCGATGTCGCGCCCGGAGTTCCCCTCTTCCCGAGGCGCGTCGCCGGGCGGGGCGGCCATCGACGGCGATCTTGCCTTCCTGCGCCGCTTCGCCGGGCCTTTGCTGCTCCTGGCGCGGGCGATGCTCTCCTACATTTTCCTCACCGACGGCTGGGGCCAGGCCACGCATTACGCCGAGATCGGCGACTACATGAGCCAGAACGGCGTCGCTCCGGTTCTCCTGCCGCTCGTCATTCTCACCCATCTCGGCGCGGGACTTCTGGTGCTCGTTGGCCTCAAGACCCGCTGGGCGGCGATCGCGCTCGCCGGCTTCTGCCTGCTCGCGGCGATCTTTTTCCACATGGGCGCCGATCAGACCACCGACTTCGGCAAGAACATCGCCATCGCCGGCGGTTTTCTTGCGCTGGCGACTTTCGGCCCGGGCCCGTGGTCGATCGACGGCTGGCGCGGCCGCGCTGACTGACTTGGGCTCATCGGAGGCGTTGAGAGCGCGCCCGGAGGCGGCCGGCGAATAGCCGGGAGACTTCAGGTTTTAATTGCGATCTTCGCCGGCTTCGCAAACCCGCGAGGCCGAGCACGAAGGACTTGAATGTCATGGCGAACAAACGGCGCCGGCAGACCGGAGCTTCGCCCCCTCGCGCCTTCATGCGCGCGGGCCGGCGTCTGATCTCGATCATGCTTGCGGCTCAGCCGGTCGCGCTTCTCGCCCTTGCCCCCGCCGCCGCCCAGGAGGTCGCGCCGGTCCTTTCGCCCGACCGCATCGAGGATGTGCCCTCGACCAGGGTCGATCCCTTTCCCGAGTTCGACGATTTCGCCTGGCGCGCCTTCGTCGCGCTCAACTGGCCCTCGCTCACCGACCCTGCCCATCGCGGCCTCCCCGACCGCGCGAGGACGCTTGGCGACCCCGGTCCCCGCGTCTGGGAGACCTTCAAGGCCCGCTACGAGCTCTTCCAGGTCGGACTGGATGGACGCGCTGTCGCCGCGCCGCCTTGGGCGACCTACGAAGCGCGCAATCCCTGCGGAGCGGATACCGACAGCCGCGCCAAGACGCTCGCGACCTTCGAGCCGTTCATGGATTTCAACCAGTCCGCCTTCCTGCCGGGCGTGGCGGCAAATCCGCTCGTCGCGCAGAATCGCACCTATACGCGATACGAAGCGCGCTTCAATGAACCGGAATATTCGGCGCTCGCGGCGAGCGGCTGGAGCCAGGGCGAGAACCTGCCCGACGCCGCCCATCCCGCGCGCCTGCCCGCCGGTTCGATCGCCGTCAAGGCCGCCTGGCGGCTTCTCACCGCGGCCGATACGCCGGCGATCCGCGCGCGCTACTACGTGGTCGAGAACGCCAACGTCGTCGACGTCGCCAAGACGCTCGCCGCGGGGCGCGTCGTCTGCTCCAGAAGCGACGTCGCGCTGGTCGGCCTGCACATCGTGATCCGGACGAAATACCGGCCGCAAGGCGTGTGGAGCACATTCGAGCACGTCGACAACACGCGGCCGGCCGGGACGGGAGAAGCGCGCGAGCCGGACGCCAGGGACGCGGGCGCGCCCTATTCCTATTTCGACGCTTCGAAGCCGGACCTCGGTCTTTGGCCCCCCTTCGGTTCGCCTGACACGCTCCCCGTCAGTCTTGATCATCCGCCCAGGCTCGACCCTGAACCGATGCAGGTCGTGCGCCGGCATCCGATCCATCCCTCGACCATGAGCGTCAACCGGGCCTATTGGGCGCTGCCCGGAATCAAGGGAACCGTGTGGGAGCATTACATGCTGGTCGCGGCCCAATGGCCGACCGTCACTCATCCCGCCGATCCCGAGAACGACGGCGCTTATTTTCCCGGCCTGCCGATCGCGCCAGACGCGCCGCGCGAGAATTACCAGTCGGCCGACGCGCCCAAGGAAAACATGATCAACACGACGATCGAAACCTATTTCCAGGATCCGCCATCGAGCTGCATGTCCTGCCACCAGAGCGTCGGCAATGCGCTCGGGCGCGACTTCGTCGGCGTGCTGGCCAGTTTCCGCTGACGTCCGTCGCCTCCCCGGCTCACTGTCCGTGCGAGACGAGCTTGGCGTCGAGGACGACGTAATCGCCGCCGTCGAGCGTGAAGTCGATCGTGTCGCCAGCTTTGAGGCCGCGACTGACTTCGGGCGCCCGGACCCGGAACATCATCTCCATCGCCGGCATGCAGCCCATGATGTCGTTGTGGGAAATGGTCAGCCAGCCGGTTCCGGACTCGACCGCCTTGACGAGTCCGCGGCCATAAAAAATGCCTTTGGCTCCAGTCTCCTGGACCTCGGCCGCGTCGCTCGACGCGAGCATGCAAGCAATCAGCGGGAGCGCCAGCCTGAGCTTGGCGAATTGCATATTCGCCTCCCTCCTCGGACCTTGCTGGGAACTATATGCCCGGACATGCGTCCGGGACAAGCGGCGTGGCGACGTGACACCAGGGCCAGTTCGCTGCCGCGAGCCGCGATTGACTGCGGGCCGATTTAGAATCATTCTAAATCTCGTGGAGGCGCCCGTCCTCGCGCGAGGCTCGCCGTTTCCCGTGGCATTCCAATCGGTCAATGAGGCGCCCATGGGTGAGAGTTGCAAAAATTCCGGCATGAGCCGCCGTACCGTCCTTCTGGCGGCGGCGGGCGCCGCGCCCCTCATCGCGCTCTCCGGCGGCGAAGCGCAGGCGAAGCTGGCCCAGACTGCGGTGAAGTACCAGACGGATCCGAAGGACGGCCATCAATGCGACGGCTGCAATTTCTTCGTCGCTCCGAACAGCTGCAAGATGGTCGACGGCGACATCTCGCCGACCGGGTGGTGCACGCTCTGGGTGAAGAAGCCCGCGGGGTGAGGACATCGCGAGGGCGCTCGGGCGCGACAAACGGATAGCCGGCGCTCAACCGCGACGGGCGAGCCGCGCCTCGGCCTCGATCTCGACCTTCATTTCCGGCTTGAGCAGCGACGAGACGACGACGATGGTCGCCGCCGGGCGAATCGCGCCGAACACTTCGCCCTGAACCTTGAGCACCGGCTCGCAATAAGCGGCGTCGGTGACGAAGGTGCGCAATCGCACGATGTCGGCAAGCTCGCCGCCGGCTTCCTTCATCGCTTCCGCGAAGGTCGCGTAAATATTGCGGGTCTGCTCGGCCACGCCGTCGGGCATCGTCATCCTCTCGTAGTCGTATCCCGTCGTGCCGGAAATATGGACCTCATCGCCCGAGGCGACTGCGCGCGAATATCCGTAATGCGTCTCGAAGGGCGAGCCTGACGAGATGAGCCGACGCCTCGGCTTCATGCAAACTCCATGATCACCGCATCGACCGCCAGCGAATCGCCTTCCTTAGCGAGGATCGCCTTGATCGTCGCATCGCGTTCCGCGGAGAGCACGTTCTCCATCTTCATCGCTTCTACGATGCAGAGCTGCTCTCCGGCCTTCACTTCCTGTCCGACCTTGACCGCGATCGCCTTGACGAGGCCCGGCATCGGGCAGAGCAGGAAGCGCGAGCCGTCGACGCCCTTGCGCTCGATCATCAGCGCGGCGAGCTCAGCCTCGCGACGGGTATAGACGCGTGCATCGACCGCGACGCCGGCATGGGAGAGCGCATAGCCATTGAGGAGGGGGCGCGCCTGGACCGCGATATCGGCGCCGTCGACGGTTCCGCGCCAGAGCGGATCGCCCGGCTCCCAATCCGAGCGGACCGCGACCCTGCGGCCATCGCCAAGCACGATCTCGACCCCCTCCTTCTTCGGGTCGACTTCGAGCTCAATCCGGCTCTTGCCCATCGCGACGACCCGCTTGAGCTCGAAGCGCATCTGCTCGGGCTCGCGCAACTGCCCGGAAATGTGGCGCTTCCGCTGGTTGAGCGTGTGGTCGATGTGGGCGGCGGCCACGGCCAGCCTGAGCTCGGTTTCGCCTTTGGCGATGAGCGGACGGAAGCCGTCGGGAAATTCTTCAGCGATGAAGCCGGTCGAGAGCCGTCCCTCGCGCCAGCGCGGATGCTGCATCAGCGCGGAGAGAAACGGAATGTTGTGGCGGATTCCGTCGATGACGAAGGCGTCGAGCGCGGTCGCCTGGGCGTCGATCGCGCCCGCCCGGTCGGGCGCGTGGGTGACGAGCTTGGCGATCATCGGATCGTAATGGATGGAGATTTCCCCTCCCTCATAGACGCCGGTGTCGTTGCGAACGGTGACGCCGCGCTTCACCCCTTCGGGCGGCGGGCGGTATTTGACCAGACGCCCGGTCGAAGGCAGAAATCCGCGCGTCGGATCCTCGGCGTAGACACGGGCTTCGACCGCCCAGCCGGAAAGCTTCACGTCGGCCTGTTTCAGGCGCAGCGGCTCGCCGGCGGCGCTGCGGATCATCTCCTCGACCAGATCGACGCCGGTGACGAGCTCGGTCACCGGATGCTCGACCTGAAGGCGGGTGTTCATCTCGAGGAAATAGAAGCTCTTGTCCTGACCGGCGACGAATTCGACGGTGCCGGCCGAATCGTAATCGACCGCCTTGGCGAGCGCGACCGCCTGCTCGCCCATTCTTTTGCGGGTTTGAGCGTCGAGGAGCGGCGAGGGCGCCTCTTCGATCACCTTCTGATTGCGGCGCTGGATCGAGCATTCGCGCTCGCCGAGATAGATGACAGCCCCATGCTTGTCGCCCAGCACCTGGATCTCGACATGCCGCGGATTGACGATGAATTTCTCGACGAACACCCGGTCGTCGCCGAACGAGGATTTCGCCTCCGACCGGGCGCGGGCGAAGCCTTCCGACACCTCCTGGCGGGAGTGGGCGATCCGCATGCCCTTGCCGCCGCCGCCGGCTGACGCCTTGATCATCACCGGATAACCGATCTCGTCGGCGATCTCCGCCGCCTGCTCCGGCGACTCGATGACGCCGAGATAGCCCGGCACGGTGGAGACCTTGGCGGCGCTAGCGAATTTTTTCGATTCGATCTTGTCGCCCATCGCCTCGATCGCTTTGGGGTTGGGGCCGATGAAGACGATCTTCGCCGCGGCGAGGGCATGGGCGAACGCCGCCCGCTCGGAGAGAAAGCCATAACCCGGGTGGACCGCTTCGGCGCCGGTCGCCTTGCACGCGTCGACGATCTTGTCGATCACCAGGTAGGACTGAGCCGCGGCCGGCGGGCCAATGGCGACCGCCTCATCGGCCATCTCGACATGCAGCGCGTCCTTGTCGGCTTCCGAATAGACGGCGACGGTCCTGATGCCCAGGCGGCGCGCCGTCTTGATGATCCGGCAGGCGATTTCGCCGCGGTTGGCGATGAGGATTTTCTTGAACATCGGCGCCCCTGCGAGAAAAGCGCAAGGCCTTCCCTCAGGAGCCGTTTCTATTGGAACGACGATAGCGCGTAAACAATCGCGGCCAGGCCCGGGTGCTCGCGGTGGAGCGATCGGGCGCGGGGCCCCTCAGTAGCAGACTTCGACCTCGCGCCAGGCGCCTTTGACATGCGCGCGCGTGAGATAGCAGCCCAAAGAGGGGGTCTGAATTGGCGACGCGAACGGCGGTCCGGGCCAGGGAATTCCGCTGAAGCCGGAGTAGCCCTCGGCGACTACCCAGGCGACCGGATCGGGTGGATAGGTCAGCGGCTGGGCCTCAGTCGCGGCCTGCTGGCAAAGAAGGCCAAGTCCAAGAACTGCGGCCGCGAGCAGGGCTTTCGCTTTCGTCATGCCGCAATTCCCCTGAAGCGCGGGCGCGCTCTTGGCCGAGGCGCGCGCCGCTTGAGGCCGCCCCGCTCTATCCGATAGCCCGGCGAACCAGCCGCGGCAAGACGCTCCGTCGCTTGCTTGCGGTCAGGGGTTTGGAGTTATCCGGTCGTCGCAGCCGCAAGCGCCCGGCCGGCGGTCGGCCAACCGCCCGTGACGCGCGCCCTGCCCGCGTCGAGGAACCATTCCGGCACGCTGCGCGCTTCGGCGAGCACGTTGAGCAGCGCCGCCAGGGCCTCGACCGACCGGCATTCGTCAACCCGGCTCAACAGCCAGGCGGCCCGCTCCTCGCTGACCGCGCCCTCGGGCTCGGACTGCCGGACCGCATGGCGAGCGATCATCTCGACGAAGAATTCCCTCCATTCAGGCGCGTTGTTCATGTCCGCCCGCGCGACGGCGAACAATTCGTCCGCCTGTTCTCGCGTCACGGCGCCGCCAGCGAACACTTCGCGCCTCAGCCACGCGACGTCCTGGGCGGTCACCCGGCGGCCGAGGATCATCGCGCTGATGATCGTCCGGCTCCTGTCGATAGCGAAACCCATTCCGGACGCACCGCTCTCTACTTGGATCCGCCGGCGCGCTCGGCCGGCTTTGATGTCGAGGGAACCTGCGCTCGAATATTTTCCGGCAGGTGAATCTGGACGTAACGTAATGAAAAGCGTCGCAGCACAGTTAAGCTTCAGCGAAGCGGAATGGTAACGCGAAGATGAAAGCCGCGTTAACGAACCAGAAAGAATGGTTCGGGCGGCTCACGCCCTTGTCATTGGACTTCGCCGTCGCGTCGATCTAGCAGTTGAGTCGCCTGGGAACGCACTTTTGAGGAGATTCGTTCATGAAAACCGCGCTTTCGGCGGTCGCCGTGGCGGCCGTTCTCGCTTTCGCGCCGCTCGCTGGCGGGACCTACGCCGCCGCTGACGATTCACAACAGCAGCACAGTCGTTTCAGCCCCGAGGACCGCGCCGCCTTCCTCGACGCGCGCATCGCCGCGCTCAAGGCCGGGCTCGAGCTCAACGCCGACCAGGAGAAGAATTGGCCGCCGCTCGAATCCGCGATGCGCGACCTCGCCAAAGCGCGGGCGGCCCGCTTTGCCGAATGGCGCCAGAGCCGTGAGGACGGCGGCGATCAGGCCGCCGAACTCAACCCCATCGATCGCCTCACCCGCATCTCGGAGCGCCTGAGCGCCCGCGCCGCCGACCTGCAGAAACTGGCGACCGCCGCCAAGCCGCTTTACGACAGTCTGGACGACGGCCAGAAGCGCCGTTTCGCGGTGCTCTTCCACGGCGGGATGGGCCGCGGACATTGGCGGCACTGGCGCCGCGAGGGCTGAAGCCCGACCCTCGAACGGCTCTCTTCCTTCTAAGCCCGCGCGCGAGCTTCGTGGGGAGCGGCGGCGCGTGCTTTGCCGTTTCCCTCGCGGCGCGGCGCGTATGGCGCCTCGCAAGCGAGTGTGTCACAATTGAGGTCTGCGTCCCATAAGGGACTCGCGCACGGAGGAATCGATGGCCAAGGGCCAGATGCGAACCAGCAAGGAAGCCAAGAAACCAAAATCGGACAAGCCGAAGAGCTCGATGTCCGAATACAAGAAGTCGCAGCTAGCGGGCGGACATATGGCTCCGCCTCCGGGGAAGAAGTCCTGAACTTGGTCTAGGAGGCGGCCCGGAGAGCAAGGGACGCCGAAGAAGCACTTACAGCGGGATGTTGTCGTGCTTCTTCCAGGGATTCTCGAGCTTCTTGTTCCTGAGCATCGCCAGCACCCGCGACAGACGCTTGCGGGTCGCGTGCGGCATGATCACCTCGTCGATATAGCCGCGCTCGGCGGCGACGAACGGCGAGAGGAAGGCATCCTCATATTCCTTTGTTCTTTCAGCTATTTTTACTGGATTGCTAATGTCAGACCTGAAGATGATCTCGACCGCCCCTTTCGCCCCCATTACCGCGATCTGCGCCGTCGGCCAGGCGAGGTTGATATCGCCGCGCAAGTGCTTTGACGCCATGACGTCGTAGGCGCCGCCGAACGCCTTGCGGGTGATGACGGTGACCTTCGGCACGGTCGCTTCGGCGTAGGCGAACAGCAGCTTCGCGCCATGCTTGATCAGGCCTCCGTATTCCTGCGCCGTGCCGGGCAGAAATCCGGGCACGTCGACAAAAGTGACGATCGGGATGTTGAAGCAGTCGCAGAAGCGGACGAAGCGCGCGCCTTTGCGCGAGGCGTCGCTGTCAAGGACGCCGGCGAGCGCGAGCGGCTGATTGGCGACGACGCCGACCGTCGAACCGTCGATGCGAGCGAAGCCGATGACGATGTTCTTGGCGTGCGCCTCCTGGATCTCGAAGAAATCGCCCTCATCCGCGACTTTGATGATGAGCTCCTTGATGTCATAGGGCTTGTTGGGATTCTCGGGGACGAGCGTGTCCAGCGACATGTCGATCCGGTCGGGATCGTCGAAGGAGGGCAATCTCGGCGGCTGCTCGAGATTGGAGGCAGGCAGGAAGTCGATGAGGCGCCGCATCTGCAGCAGCGCCTCGACGTCGTTGTCGTAGGCGCGGTCGGCGATCGACGAGCGCGTCGTATGGACCTGCGCCCCGCCCAGCTCCTCGGCGGTGACGGTCTCGCCGGTCACCGTCTTCACCACGTCCGGGCCGGTGACGAACATGTAGCTCGTGTCGCGCACCATGAAGATGAAGTCGGTCATCGCCGGCGAATAGACGTCGCCGCCGGCGCATGGACCCATGATCACCGAAATCTGCGGGATGACGCCGGACGCGAGCACGTTGCGCTGGAACACCTCGCCGTAGCCGCCGAGCGCCGCGACACCCTCCTGGATGCGGGCACCGCCGGCGTCGAAGAGGCCGACGATCGGGGCCCGATTCTTCACCGCCATGTCCTGGATCTTGGTCATCTTCTGCGCATGCGACTCGCTAAGAGAGCCGCCGAACACGGTGAAATCCTTGGCGAACACATAGACCGTGCGCCCGTTGACGGTGCCCCAGCCGGTGACCACGCCGTCGCCCGGAATTTTCGTGTTCTCCATGCCGAAATCGTCGCAGCGATGCTGGACGAACATGTCGAACTCCTCGAACGAGTCGTGGTCGAGCAGAAGCTCGATCCGCTCGCGCGCGGTGAGCTTGCCCTTGGCGTGCTGGGCCGAGATGCGCTCCTTGCCGCCGCCCAGACGAGCGCGTTCGCGGCGGGAGTCGAGGCGGGCGAGAATGTCTTTCATGGGCGGGCCTTGCTTCGCGCCAAATCGGCGGGTGAAGCCGGCATAGCACGGTGGGCAACGAGCCGGAACGGCGGCACTTCGACGCTCGCGAAGAGTTTGTCGCGAAATCAGGCTGCAAGCGGATTGCACGAGTCCGCTTTTTGAGCGTCGCGAAGCACGCAGCGATCACGTCGAAGACGCACGGTGCTTTTTTCAAAGCGCCGGAACAAACGCCCGTTGGGCAAGTTTGCCCCCGCATGACAAACGCCGCCAACCTTATCTACGATCTCGGCGCTCACAATGGCCAGGACTCCGACTTCTATTTGAAGAAGGGGTTCAACGTCGTCGCAGTCGAGGCGAATCCGGCGCTGTGCGATTCCTTGAGGCGGCGCTTCAGTCGTGAGATCGCCGAAGGGCGTTTCTCACTGGTCGAGAAAGCGGTTGGCGAGCGTTTCGGCAAGGTGGAATTTTTCGTCAACACCGATCGCAGCGTTTGGGGCACGACGGCGTACAACCAGAGATATCGGGAACGCTCGAGCGCGAAAGTTTCTCCGAACTGGACAAAAATTGTCGTGCCGTCGGTCCCGTTTTCCTGGCTCACCGACCAGTTCGGCGTGCCCTACTACCTGAAGATCGACATCGAGGGCGCCGACCTGCTTTGCCTCGAGGACCTCCTGAGGACTGAAGATCAGCCGAACTTCATTTCCATCGAGCGGCAGCCATTTCTCGCTGATCAACTCAAGGAATTGGGTCTGCTCAAAGCGCTGGGGTACACGCGATTCAAAGTCATCGACCAGAAGGCGGTTATGCGCCAACGGCCGCCAAAACTAGCGCAGGAAGGCGTTTACGTAGACCATCGTTTCGAGTTCGACGCGACCGGGCTTTTCGGCGAAGAATCGCCTGGGCCTTGGCTCAGCTACGGCGGGGCGATCGCGCGCAACGCTGCAATCGCGGCGCAAAGCAAGGCCTTCGGGCTGTGGAGACGAACGCCCGGCTTGAACCGGCTCAGATCGTCGTGGGGCTCATGGTACGATTTCCACGCCGCGCTGCCGCGAACCGACGAGACGGGCGTCGAGACGGGCGACGACGAGATTGATGAGGTTCCAGCTTCCCGCAGCGAAGCTGACCAAAACGCCTAAAAGGCCGCGCGCCGCGCGCGAAGGCGAAGCGCGCCGCTTCGACTTCCGCTAGTCTGCCTCCATCAAGCACTTCGATCGGACAGCGCAGACAGTGGAGGTCCGCCCATGCGGAGCCTGGGGGTCAATTCGCCGGCAACGCGTCTACTCGCCTGCTTCCTGCTCGGAGCAGCGGTCTTTGGGGCGACCGCTGCGTCTCCGGGCGGCGACGACGCATCCGCCGCCAAGGCCGCGATCACCGACCGCCTCAATCGCTGGACCGCCGCCTTCAACGCCAAGGACATGGCCGGAGTCTGCGACCTGTTCGCCCCCGACCTCCGCTATGCGATCGACGACATTCTGAATGGCGCGCGAGATCAGCTTTGCGCCAATGTCGAGAGGGTTCTCAAGGCTCCCGGCCTCACGCTCAGCTATGCGGAACCGGCGATCCACGAGATTCTCGTCTCGGGAGACATGGCGGTCGTGCGCCTGACCTGGACCCTGACCGCGGAAAAGAACGGCGCGCGGGACGTCACTACGGAGGAGGGAATGGACGTCTTCCGGCGCGCACCGGACGGTCAATGGTCGATTGCCCGGTACATCGCCTTCACCACTCGGCCGAACGCGGTGCTGAAGGCCTTGGACGCGCCGCGCTGAGCGACCTTTGCCTCGGGCCGTCCCCGAGCATCGGTTAGAGTCCGCGCAACAGCCCAGCCGCCAGCGCCGCCGCCTCGAACTCGCGCCAGCGCGCGTCGCGCCGCGCGCTCGCTTCAGCGTCCGCGCCCCAGCGCTCGATCTCGAAGTCCTCATCGACGTGCGCGGCCCGCCACGCCTCCTCGGGCGAGAGGAACCCGCGCGCCACCGCGAGCGCCAACACTGAAGAGCCGGAGAGCGTCGTCATCACGCTGAGAGCGGCGACCGCGACCGGATCGGCGAAGTCCTCGATCGCCGCGCGGATCGCTTCGATTGCGTCGCTTGGCTGCTCGACGTGCATGACCCCGGCGCCGAGCCGAAACCGGGCGCCGAACGTCTCCGCCGCCCAGTCGAGAACGGGATCGAAGGCGAGCCGCTGGCGCTCAGCGAGCAACTCCGGCTCCTCGGCGCGATAGCAGATCAGATCGGAGCCGGCGTATTTGACGATTTCAGCCCGCGTCTCCGCCATCGTGCGCTGAACGCCGTCCACCGCCGAGTTGAGGAGCCGGGTCAGCGGCATGTCGGCGGGATCAATCGTCCCGCGCTGCCGTTCCCATTCCTCGGCGACCCGCTGCATGAGCGGCGAACTTGCAGCCGCGAGCCGGTTGCGGCCGGGCGTGCGCGCCGGACGCCCGTCGAGAAGCAGGGCGTAGACCCCGCGTTCCGCCTCGCGCGTCTCGACTGACTTGTAAAAGCGCCGGATCGGCGCCGGGCGCATGTTGGCCTGCGCCGCCCGCATCGGGTCCTTGCGCCCCTCTCCCGTGCTCGGGAGAGGGGTAGGGGGTGAGGGGTCACTCATCGGGCGCATCCTCGATCGGATCGCGCTCGCTCTCGTCGAAGCCGAACATGGCGAAGCCATGTCTCATGTGCTCGGGCAGCGGCGCGGTCACATCGATGATCCCGCCGCGCGGATGGGGCAAAACCAGGCGGCGCGCCAGCAGATGCAGCTTGGGTTCGAGCCCGGGCGGAACGGCGCGCAACGGATCGCTGCGCGCCGGATCGTTCACGGGCCGGCGATTGTATTTCGGGTCGCCGATGATCGGATGGCCGATCGCCTCGCAATGGGCGCGGAGCTGATGGGTGCGGCCGGTGACCGGGCGCATCGAGAGCCACGCCAGCCGCGGCGCGACCTTGTCGACGACCGCATAGAGGGTCAGCGAATGCTGGGTGTCGGGATCGCCATGTCTTGCGACCCGCATCCGCTCGAGGTCCGCCCTACCCTGTCCGGCGGCGCGCGTTTCGCCCATGCCCGCGCCCTTGGCGAGGAACATCGAGATGCGCCCCTGCGCCGGCTTTGGCACGCCCTCGACCAGCGCCCAGTAGATCTTCTTCGCCTGGCGCGAGCGGAAGATCTCGCCGAGCTCGGCCGCCGCCTTGCGCGACTTGGCGATCAACAGCACGCCCGAGGTGTCGCGATCGAGGCGATGGACGAGGACGGGGCGCTCGCCATCCTTGCCGGCCAGCGCTTCGAGCATGCCGTCGATGTGGCGGGTGGTCCCCGAGCCGCCCTGGACGGCGAGGCCGTGGGGCTTGTTGAGCACCATCACGTCGCGATCCTCGTAGAGGGTCATCGCCCGGATCGCCTCGCGGTCGTCCGGATTCGCGCGGCGCGGCGCCCTCCCCTGCCCGGCGTCGGGCCGCAGCGGCGGCACGCGCACGCTCTCGCCGGCTTCGAGTCTCTTCGAGACGTCGGCCCGCTTGCCCGAGACGCGCACCTCGCCCTTGCGCACGATCTTCATCAGGTGCGAGTTCGAGATCGTCGGAAACCGGCGGTGCAGCCAGCGGTCGAGCCGCATGCCGGCCTCATCCTCGCCGACATCATAGCGCACGGGCGACGCGCCCTCTCCGCCGCTCGTCTTTTGCGTTTCGTGCATGGGCTTCCAATAGCCCAGAACACTCGCCGGCGACAGGCCGCCGGCGTCAGGCCTCGACCGGCCTCCCGGATGGAGCGGCGGCGGCGCGCAATTGCCGATCCCCTGGATGACCCTCATAGTGTCGGCGCGGCTCGCATGATAGAGTCGAAACTCCGTCAGCTTTTTCGTGGGTGATCGCCATTTGCGACGAGCCTTGCGAAGGAACTGTTGCTTTCATGGCCGCCCCTTTGAGTGAAATCGCCGACACGCCCGCCTCCATGCTTGCGAAGTTTGAGAGGGGGGCCACGGCGGAGGAGGCCCTGTCTTTCTTCGACAGCCTGCCGCCCATGGCGGCGACAGGAATGACGGGCTTCTGGAGAGGCGGCGGACTTCGCACCGGCCACCCGCTTGACGGCATGCTGGAAGCTTTTGGCTGGCGCGGCAAAAGGTTCGACGGACCGGACGCTGTGCATCCGCTCGTCTTCGGCGAGCCGGGGGCGCTGTTCAGCGTCAATCCGTCGCTGGCGCCGCTCGGGCTCGTTCTGCGTTACGGGCGATTCCTTGAATCCCCGGCCGTGGCGCCGATCGCGAGGGCTGCGCTCGGAATCTTGCGCACGGACAAGCCAAGGGCGCGCCTGCGCATGACTGAGTTCCGTGGTGTTACGACTGCAACGATGGTCTACGATTCGTTGCCGATCAACGACGTATTCCGCTGCGTCAATGCGGACACGGCGCTCGGACTCATGGACCGGCGGGGCGACAAGGCTCCAAACTATTTCTACTTCGTACTTCGCCGGGAGGGAGCCGCGACAGTTCCGCGCCCCGATGGGCTGACGGCGCCGGCCAGCGCCGGCCAGCTTTCATGACGCCATTCTTTTCACTCCGCAGCGAGGAGGTCTCACCATGGCCCATTTTCACGCGGTCGTCTGGATCGACCACAAGCAGGCCCGCGTTTTCCACTTCAACGTCGACGAGGCCGACAGGACCCTGATCCGCGATCATGTCGTTCGCGACCTCCATCCGCGCGAGAAGCGCACGGGTCGCCGGATCGAGGACAACAAGCCGTTCTTCGAGGATGTCGCGCGCGCGATCGCCGACGCCAGCGCGATCCTCATCGTCGGCCCCGCGCAGGAGAAGGACTTCTTCGCCAAATTCCTCGCCGAAAAGCACCCCTCGATCCGGACCCACGTGGAGGGGATCGAGAAAGCCGACCATCCGACCGACGGCGAATTGCTCGACTTCGCCCGCCGCTATGCGAAATCCGCCGACCGCATGCGGCCGTGAGTCGTGGCCCTTCGCCCCCGAACGCGGGGAGAATGCAGCCGGCGAAGGCGGCCGGATGAGGGGCGAGACCAGGCTCAACCGCTTGCGTGACCCCTCGCCCCAACCCTCTCCCCGCAAGCGGGGCGAGGGGGTTTCGACAGGAGGCGCCCGATGACGTATGAGCTCTTCTACTGGCCCAGCATCCAGGGGCGCGGCGAGTTCGTGCGGCTCGCGCTCGAAGCGGCCGGCGCCGCTTATGTCGATGTCGCGCGCGAGCGGGGACAAGGCCGCGGCGTCAAGGCTCTCATGGCGATGCTCGAAGGACGGGCGGCGCCGTTCACCCCGTTCGCGCCGCCGTTCCTGCGCGACGGCGAGATCGTTGTCTCGCATGTCGCCAACATCCTCGCCTACCTCGGGCCGAAACTCGGCCTTGCGCCGCGGCAGGAGGCGCAGCGCCTGTTCGCTCATGGGCTCGAGCTCACCATCACCGATTTCGTCGCCGAGATTCACGACACCCACCATCCGCTCTCGGTCGAGCTTTACTTCGAGGACCAGAAGAAGGAGGCGAAGGCCCGCTCGGCGAGCTTCCTTACCCATCGGGCGCCGAAATATCTCGGCTATTTCGAGCGGGTGCTTCTCGACAATCCGGCCGGCAACGGCCACGCCGTCGGCGACGCGCTGACGACCGAGGACCTCTCGCTCTTCCAGGTCTGGACTGGCCTCGCTTATGCCTTCCCGCGGGCGTTCGCCGGCGCCGGCAAGCGTTACCCGGCCCTGGCCGCGCTCGCGGCGTCGGTCGCGGCGCATCCGAAGGTCGCCGCCTATCTCGCCTCCGAGCGCCGCATTCCCTTCAACGAATCCGGGGTTTTCCGCTGCTACCCGGAGCTCGACGGGGCGGCGGCGAAGGCGGGGCGGCGGAAGCCGTAACTCGGCGCAAAGCTCGCCCTGCGCTTCCAGGCTGGCCCCCTCGTTAACCACGCGCCCCGTTTCGGACAGCACCCGCTCTGCGGTAGTGCGTCAGTTTGAATTTCGACGGGGCTTGACGCCCGTCGCCCGCGCGCCATGTCCCGTGTTATGCTTGGCGGAAAGCATGCAACGAAAAGCGACCTGTTGTGACCGATGCGATCTATAAGGGTGAGCTAAGCGGGCACGGCTATATGGGCTTTACCATTAGCTATTCGCTACCTCTAAACGCGACCAATGACGGAGATGCGGAGAAAGCGGCTCTCCGTTGGGCGAATGGACAATTAAGACAATGGCCGCCAGGGGAAGCGTTGACGTTGAGTGTGAAAAACGGCCGAGACACTATGAAGAGAATTAAGATTACGGTGAAAACCGATGCCCACCGGACCTAAAGGCGAGAAGCGCCCCGCCGACGTGAACGCCCGCGCTGTTTTGATTGCGAAGATCGCGACGGGGGAGGTTGACGATGCGCCAGAGGATGCCGGGAAGGACCTTGCAGCGAAGGCACTCGGCAAGAAGGGTGGCACGGCGCGGGCAGCGAAGATGACGCAGCGGCTAACGGATTGCGTTTGACGATCGGCGAGATTTTGACGGCTTGCCTCGAAAATGCCCGTCACGCCCGCGCAAGGTCCATCGCCAATTTACCGTAATACAAGGCGGCAAGGCCTAATCGCACCGCGTTCATTGATCGACCTTTTTCGTTACCCGCGGCGTTCCTAGCCCGACTTCGCGG
>Ga0335073_10000393_pt1 | contig 56513 bp, 45 predicted proteins | sample Lox_Sample_22_FD_207093 | JGI IMG/M metagenome (GOLD analysis project Ga0335073, IMG submission 207093) | Soil microbial communities from Loxahatchee National Wildlife Refuge, Florida, United States - Lox_Sample_2.2 | ecosystem: Environmental > Terrestrial > Soil > Wetlands | place: USA... | reverse complement strand
GCTCGTTGTTGCCGTGGACGTCGATCACGATGTCGGCCCGCTTAAGGACCGAGCCGACGATCGCGCCCAGCTGCTGGCTGGTCGAACCACTGGCGTCGGCGTCCCAGTACAGCGGACCGGACATGTTTACCCCGTCGATCGGGCTCAGGTAAGTGCAGGCCGACACGGCCGGCGGGTTCGCCGCCGGCACGACGACCACCGTCCCGTGCAGCTGCGCCGGCTCGAGGGCGCGCGCGAACGCGATGGCCGCACCAGTGCCGACGATCTCGTTCCCGTGCGACGCGGCGATGACCACCACTGTCGGTCCGTCGGCGACGCCGTTGACCACGATAAACGGTACGGCGATCCGCTCGCCGGCAGCCAGTAGTACCTCACCCAGGACGCCGTGACCGGAGCTTCCCGGCTCGGCCTTCAGGTCAGCGTGTTCGAAAGTGCCCATCGTGCTTCCTCTCAATTGCGGGTAGCGGTCCCGACGGACCGTGTGACGATGTCGATTGCAGTCAGCGCCAGTGCCCTGGCGCCCTGCAGCATGGCGGTGAGCGCCTGTTCCTTCGTCCCCAGCGTCGTCGCTTCGTGGCTGTGGAACGGTGTTCCCTCGGGCCAGGTCGCGACCGACAACAGGACCGCCGGGAACTCTTGGCTGATGTCGCCGAAGTCGGTCGAGGCCAGGGCGTCCCAGTCGGTGACCGTCTCGCCGAGCGCCGTCAGGTTCGCCCGGGCATAACCGGCGAGTTCCTGATCGCTGCGGACCGGGTCGGTGCGGCTGACCTCCTCGACGGTGACCTCGGTGTCGCTCGCGAGCGCTCCCGCCTTCGCACACTTGACGACACGCTCGACAACGCGCTCGAGTTCGTCCTTGTCGGCGGCGCGGATGCCGAACGTGCACGAGCTGCGCTGCGGGACGACATTGAAGGCGTCGCCGCCGTCGGCCACGATCCCGTGTATGCGTACGCCGTCCCGGACGAACTGCCGTAGTGCGTTGACGTTCTGCATCGTCAGCAGCACGCCGTCCAATGCGCTCGCGCCCCGCCAGGGTTCGCTGGCGGCGTGTGAGGGTCGGCCCTGGAAAGTGAAGTCCAGCTTCCGTATTCCAGTGCTACGGATCATGATGCTGGTCGCCTCGTGGGCGTGGAAGCTGAGTGCCGCGTCCATGCCGTTGAAGGCTCCGGCGGTGAGCATGGCTCGCTTGCCCTGGAGCGTCTCCTCGGCCGGGCAGCCGTAGACGCGGATCCGGCCAGGCAGCGATTCCCGGACGGCGGCTAGGGCGAGCCCGGCCCCCACCGTCGCTCCCGCGATCAGGTGGTGCCCGCAGCCGTGGCCGATCCCGGGCAGCGCGTCGTACTCGGCGAGCAGGCCCACCGTCACGGCGTCACTTTCCTCGTTGACCGAGGCCGTGAACGCCGTCGGCACGCCCGGCACGTCCGAGACGGTGTAGCCGGCGTCGCTGAGAGCTCGGAGGCACGATTCGCGGGCGTGGGCCTCCTCGCCGCTGAGCTCGGGATCGGCGTGGATGCGCAGCGCCAGCTCCTGCACAGCCGCGGCCGAGGTGTCTAGTGCGGCGAGCGCTCGGCGCTTCAGTTTGGCGATCTCCGCAGTCACGAGGCCTCTAGTGTGTTCTCGTCAAGCATCGACTGCTCGACGATGCGAGCCTCGGTCAAGCCCGCGCCGCGCAGCGTCGAGCCTAGCCTGCCACTGCGGAACACGAGTACCCGCGTACACAGGTGCGCGAGGTCCTCGTACTCCGTGCTGGCGATGATCACGGCGACGCCGTCGGCCGCCGCGTCCCGGATGTGTCGGAAGATCGTCTTGCGGGAGGTGATGTCCACGCCCTGCGTCGGCTCGTGCAGGATGATCACCCGCGGGCCGAGGTCGAACCACTTGGCCAGCAGCGCCTTTTGCTGGTTTCCGCCGCTCAATGTCCCGAATCGGCGCCCCGGTTCGGCCGGCTGCACCGCGTACCTGTTGAGCAGTCGCTGTACGTGGCTGCGCTCCTGCCGGGATCGCACCAGGCTGCCGCGGGTGTAGCGGTGCAGCGTCGGCAGGGTTACGTTCTCCTGCACCGACGCGTCGAGGACGCAGCTGGCGCCCCGGCGATCTGCGGGGAGTAGCGCCACTCCGGCCGCGACGGCATCCTCCGGCCGCCACCGCGCCTGCGGCAGCGACGTCGTCCCGACCGTGACGGTGCCGCCCCGGCCCTTGCGTGCACCGAAGAGCAGGTACGGGATCTCCTCGTGGCCGGCGCCGGCAAGGCCGGTGAGGCCGACGACCTCCCCGGCGCGGACGACGAGATCGAGTGACGCCAGCTGCTCGCCCTGCAGGTCGTGCACCCGGAGAACGGGTTCGCCGATCTCCTCGGCCGGGGACGGGTACAGCTCGCCTAGGGCGAATCCGACGGTGGCCTGCACGAGCTCGGCCTGGGTCGTCGCAGCGGTCGCCAGGCTGGCCACGACGTTGCCGTCACGCAGCACCGAGACCCGGTCGGTGAGCGCGAACAACTCGGCCAGCCGATGGGTGACCAGCAGGACGCCGTGACCGGCACTCGCAACCGCGCGGACCGCGTCGAACACCCGGTTCACGCCGTCGCGTGGCAGGCACGCGGTCGGCTCGTCGAGCACGATCAAGCCCGGCTGGTCGTCACGTAGCCCCTCCAAGGCCCGCAGGATCGCCAGCATCGCACGCTCGACCCCGGAGAGGGTGCCGACCGGCGCCTCCGGGTCGACGTCGAGCCCGAAGTCCCGCAGCGACGCCACGGCCCGGCGGCGCTCGGCGCGCCAGTCGATGCGCCACCCGAACCCGGAAAGGAAGCGCCCGATACGCAGGTTCTCGAGAACGGTGGCCGAGGCCGCCGTAGGTAGTTCCTGGTGTACGAACGCCAGGCCGAGCTCCTGGGCACGCGGCGGGGTCAGCGGAAGCTCCACCCGCTGACCCCGCACGTCGAGCACGCCGGTGCCCGGATCCGGCGCGTAGTGACCGGAGAGGATCTTGACCAGCGTGGACTTGCCCGAACCATTCTGGCCGAGGAGCCCGTGCACTTCTCCTGGCTCGATCTCGAGCCCCACATCGCGCAGCACGGCTCGGCCGCCGAAGGACTTGAAGACCGAGCCCAGCCGCACGACGGGTTCGTCCCGCACGGCCCGCGCCGTCACGACATACCCCAGCTCTTCTCGTAGGCGGCCACGTAGTCATAGGTCCCGAAGAACGTCTCGCGCGGCTTGCTCAGATCCAGCTTGCTCACGCTCGCCGCGTCGAACGTCATCTGCGGGATCGTCGCACCGTTCGCAGCAGCGCCGGTCAGCAACCGGACGACCTGGTCCACGCTCGCCCAGCCCATGCGCACGTTCGGGCCACCGACGTCGGCCACCTCAGGGTCCGTGCCGGAGGCGATCGCCTTGAGGTCGCCGATCGAAGCGTTAAGGCTGACGACCTTCACTCGGCTGCTTGCCCCGCTCGAGGCGATGCCCGCCTTCACCGTGGCGGCCATGGCATCGACCAGCGGGAAGAGGTAGTTGACGTCGGGGTGCGAGATGACCATCGACGCCGCCTGGGACTGCAGCGTCGTCGCCCACTGCGTCTCCGGCGAGTCCTGCTCGACAGTCGAGCACGACGGGCACAGCCGCTCCAGCTCCGACTTGAACGCAGCGATGGTCGGCGCGGAGATCGGAAACGTCGAACTCCCGATGATGCCGACGTCGGCATTGCCGTTGGAGTTCGCTACGACAAAGTCGGCGAGTTGCTTGCCGGCTTCGGCCGAGGAGAACGTCACGCTCGCGCTGACGCCGAAACTCGCGAGTGTTGCGGGCACGGTCGCCTCGGGCAGCGCAGCGACGCTGACCACGGGAATCCCCGCGGCCTTGGCATCCTCGATAGCGGCGCGGACATCGGTCGGGTCGGTGCCCTGCAAGATGATCGCGCTGCTGTGCAGGCCCACGGCCTGGTCGATCTGGCTCGACGCCGCCGACGGATCACCCTGGGTGTCAGTGACGGTCACCTTCATCCCGAGCACCGCGGCCGCAGCCTTGGTACCGCTGAGCACCTCCTGGCTGAACGGGAAGCTAAGCCCGGAGGAGATGTACGCGATCGTCTTGCCGCGCAGCGCCGCCGCACCGGTCACGGGCGACAGCACGAGCTGGGCAGTCGGTGGCAGCTGCTGCGCCGCAAGCAATTTCTCGGCCTGCGCGACACCGGCCGACGCGGTGCTGCTGGCGCCAGTGCTGCCGCCGCCGGAACCGCTGTTCGAGCTGCAGGAGATGAGCAGGACGCTGCCGACCACACAGCCGGTGGCGACGACGACCCGCGCGACGCGGTGACGGGTGAGAGAGCCTGATCGATCTGTCATGACATGAGTCCTTCGGGTCGTGTCTTGGAGATGACGCAGGGACTCATCGGCGCGAGCGCGCCGACAAGCGGGAGAGCGAGACTGCAACAAGGAGCGCGGCGCCGTAGAAGGCCTGCTCTACCCAGCCCGAGATGCCGACGATCTGCAGGCCGGAGATCCCGGTGACCAGGAAGTAGACGGCGATGAACGCGCCCCAGGCGTTGAAGCGACCGGGCCGGATCGCGGTCGCGCCTAGGAATGCCGCGGCGAACGGTGGCAACAGGAAGCTGGTGCCGGCGTTCGGGTCCGCGGCGCCGAGCACCCCCGCGAGCAGGACACCGGCGAACGCCGCGACAAGTCCCGAGATCACGTACGCGACGACCTGCACGCGTGCGACGCGTACGCCGCTGAGGCGGGCCACCTCGCGATTCGCGCCGATGAACTGCATGTAGCGCCCGGCCGGCGTGAAGCGCAGGACGTACCAGGCCGCGACGGTCAGGACGAGTCCGCAGACGAAGGAGGTCTGTACCCCCAACTGGTCGGCCCGCACGATCGACACCAGTCCCGGCGAGATGCCAGTCAGGGTGAGGTCGCTGACCCCCATCGCGACGCCGAGCAGCAAGGTACCCATGCCCAGCGTGGCCACGAACGAGTCGACACCGAAACCGATCACGACGAGCGCGTTGAGCAACCCGATGACAACCCCCACCGCGAGGGCGACCGCGATCGCCAGAAGGACCGGCATACCTTCGGTGACGTTCAACCGGCCGACGATCATGAGCGCAACCGACAGGATCCCGGCAATCGAGGCGTCGAAGCAGCCGACCGTGAGCGGGAACAGCAGCCCGATCGTCAGCACCAACAGGACCGCTTGCGAGTCGAAGATGTTCTGCACGTTCGCCGTCGACAGGAAGAGCTTCGGGCTGGCCAGTGAGAAGATCAGACCGACGACGAACCAGGCCCCGACGAGTCCGTAGCGACCGGAGAACTCCCACTGTGAGGCGAGCCGGCCGGATCGCCCGGCACGCCGTCCGGCACCGGCAGATGAGCCGGGAAGAACGTCTGAATCCGGAGAGTTAGTAGTCGACAAGCAGTCCTCCTTGGAGTGATCTTGGCGAGAGATTAATACGTATACGTAGTATTTTTCAATAGAGCCGAAGCAACTTCCTGGTATCTTCGTCTCTGATAGGTACGTGCACATACCAACTTGAGGTACAGGGAACCATGACCGAAGGCGCAGCCAAGGCCCCGGCCAGCGCAGTGGACCCGTTCGCCGGCTTCGATCTCGAGCAGCGCGCACTGCCCTACCTGCTCCGGCGCGCACACGCCCGGGCGGAGGCTCTGTTCGTCGACCTCATGTGCGTCGACGGCCTGACGCCACGGCAGATCACGGTCCTGACGGTGAGCGCTCAGCACCCCGGCGCCCCGATGAGCGCGATCGCCGACGAGGCGGCAGTCGACCTCAACACGGCCTCGGATCTGATCCGACGCCTGCTGGCGAAGGGACTGCTGGAGCGCCGTCGCTCGACCCGCGACGGACGCGCCTGGCTGATCTACATCACCGCTGCCGGCGAGGACGTCCTGCGCCGCGTACTGCCCAACAACGAGGCGCTGACGGAGGCGATCATGGAGCCGCTGCCGCCAGAGTACCGGCCACTGTTCCTGAAATGCATGCGCCTAATGCTGGGCATCGACGAGAAATGAGGTTTTCTCAGCCACCTTCAGGCGAGCATCTTGTGCTCGATTTGCGCGAGGACGAGTGCGGCTTTCGCGATGTCGCCGATCGTGGTGGGGCTGACGGTGACGTGCTTGAGGGCCTGCCTGCGCTGGGACATGAGCGCGAAACCGCGTTCGCCCTGGTAGCGCAGGCCGCGCAGCAGTATGTTGCGGGTTTTCGTGTTGATGTCCGGCTCGCCTTTCGCGGGCTTCTTGGCCGGGACGAGGATTCCCGGGCGGGACTACCACGATGACGGGTGGCTATTCTGCTGGGACAACGGCAAGCCACCTCACCCCGACACGATCACCCGCCGGTTCAAGAAGCTCGCCAAGGCGGCCGACCTGCCGGAGATCGACCTGCATGACGTGCGCCACAGCTACGCGACCGCAGTTGCAACGCGAAAATCGACTGGAAGGCGCTATCCAAGCGCATCGGCCACGCGGACGTTGCCGTCACCATGAAGCAGTGCGTGCAGACAGACCTTTGAAGCCGGCCGCGAGGTTGCGAACACCCTTGCCGACCTGATCATTGGCGGCCTGCTCGTAACCGACGTCAACGACCAGGCGGACGCGCCCAACCAGGCCGACGAGACATGAACCGAACAGCTCCCGTGCACAAATCCGTGCACGACTACAAGTCAAAAGCCCGGCTCTCTTTTCGAGAACCGGGCCTGACCTTGGTAGCGGGGGCAGGATTTGAACCTGCGACCTCTGGGTTATGAGCCCAGCGAGCTACCGAACTGCTCCACCCCGCGTCGATGAACCCACTCTATGAACTCCTGGCAACAGAAGCAAATCGGATTCCGAACTGACCGAGGACGACCCGGGCAAGTCCCCGACGCCGGCCCGAGACGACCGTGCGAGAGGACGACCCGGCAGGAGCGGCGACAGCGACGAGACGGACGCTAGAGCCCGGTACCTGGCGGCGAGGCCACCCATACCGTGTACGTGACCGGCCAGTTCCCGGCGGGGGGGCCGGTCAGCACCATGGCGTCGCCGTACGTCTTCAGGGAGATCACCTGCTTAAGCAGGAGCCCGGACAGTGACACCGACGACCGCGTCGGGCCGATCAGCACCGGACGCCGTCCGACCGTCTCGATTGAGTCCACCGCCTGGGCGAGCGCGGCCCGCGAGGACGCACCGGGGACCAGCGAGGCGGCCGGCTGTCCGCACAGACTCCGCACCACTGGTGCATACAGCGCCGCGGTCTGCTCGTTGACGAACAGGACGCTTGCCGACTGCCCGATCGCGGCACACAGGGACGAGGCGGCGGCGAGCGAGCCGCCGTACGTGGCTGACGCGCCGACCCCGTGCAGCCGGATCCGGCTCACGAACTTCGCCGCGCCCCCCGAGTAGGGCCCCACCGATGGCCTGGCGGCCAGGCTCGGGTTCAGCGTGGTCACCAGAGGAGGGATCGCAAGTGCCAGCACGCAGCAGGTCCCGACCAGGACGGCGATCGCGCGGGCGGCCCCGAGCAGGGTCGCGAGGGAAGTCAGCCGCGAAGACACCCACACCGCGAACAGCAGCAGTCCCGGCAGCACGACAGGAGCCAGCCGGTGCGACGCGAGAGGCTGCCACGGGACTACCGCCGGGTCCCACAGCACGGTCACCACCGACCAGCAGATGATCAGGAACGGCAGCACCCAGGGCCACAATGCCTCGCTAGACATGCCGAGGAACGGATCGCCCGCAAGACCATCAAGCGAGCCACCCGGCGAATCGGCAGGCGACGGCGGTTCAAGCACCGCCTGTACCAACCGCCGCCCGAGCATCGCCACCCCTGAGCACGCGAGCAGGATGGCAGGCAGCCCCAGGTACCACAGCACCCAGTACAGGCTCGTCTCGTAGTACTGGCGTGTCCCGTCGACCGGAAGCCGCTCGAGCCGCTGCAGCGATGCCACCTGTCTGATCGTCGCGGGATCGGTCTGTCCGCGGACCGTCTGGAAATACGGCCGGAAGGCGAGCAGGGCGAGCACGAGCACCGGCAGCGCAACCGCGAGCGCGGCAAGCACGGCGCCGACTGATGGCAGGGCGGCCCTCTGCCCCTTGAACCACTTGAAGCTCCACCGCAGGCCGCACACCCGGCGCAGCCGCGAGGCGGCGCCGGGGAACGCGAGCGGTGCGATCAGCGCCGTCGCCACGCCGAAGCCTGCCGCGCACAGGCCTATCAGGTGCAGTTCCGCCGACACACTCGCCAGGTAAGGCCGCGCGAGCACCAGTCCCGTCGCCAGCCCGAGTCCAATGCCGAGGATCAGACCGATGCCGAACGGCCCCGCCTGCGGCCTTCGCGCCACGAACAGCCCCGCGAGGAGCGGGAACGCGGGCAGCAGCATGCCGAGAGATCCGACGGAGACCAGCACGGTGAGACCGAGCGCGAGCCCGCCAAGCCCAGCGAGCGCAAGCCCGCCGCCGAACCCGCCCCACCCGCCGAACCGGCGCAGGCCGCGTCTGCGCACCACCAGCGAATCGGTGAACAGGCACAACCCGCCAAACAGCAGCACCTGCACCAGCGGCTCGCTGAAAGGTGTTCGCGAAACGTACACCTGGGGCAGACAGATCGCGAGCACCAGTTCCCCGGCCACCGCCCACCATGACCCGCATAGCCGGCCGACAAGCCCGCCGAACGACAGGACAGCGCAGCCGCCAAGCACCGCGGGCATCAGCAGCGCGCCGCCGAGACCACCGAGCCATGTCCCCGCGGCCACCACCAACGGCAATCCTGGCAGGTACGCGGGCACGATCGAACTGCCGGAAACCATGAATCCCGTGGTCGCGAAGTCCACCCCGGCGCTGCCGCCGAAGGCGGCGGCCGACTCTGGGATCCGCACCGTCCCGTGCTCCGCGATCCAGTACCCGTACTGCAGGTAGACGCCGGGATCGCTGACCACGAAGAGCTGCTCGCTCCGCAGCAGCGCCTGCCATACCCCGAACCCCGCCGCGATCACGACCATGGCGAGCAGCGCGACCGCCGGCACATCGGACCGCCGTCTGGCGGGGACATCGGTGACAGCGGCGACCGGATCACCGGCCCGCGGCCAGGTCACGGGCAGTTGCCGCATAGCGAAGTAGCACAGCGCCACCGCCAGCGGCACGAAGATGATCGCCATAGGCAACGGCAGCAGCCGCCCGGCGAGCAGTATCCCGGTCCCCGGGACCAGCCACGCGATCGCCAGCAGCGCCGGCACCTGCGTGACTGCGGCGAAGGTCCAGCCAGGCACCCACCACAAGCGCCGCGCCAACCGCCCGCCGCGCACCGCGAATCCGGAAAGAACAGCGAGACCAGACCGCTCGGCAACGCTCAGCGCGCTGCTGAAGCGCCCCGGCGGCCTCGGTTCCTGGTGCTCCAGAACGGTTCCGTGTTTCTCCGCCCCGTCCGCTTTCTCGGCCACCTCGTGATGCCCGCTCGCTGAGGTACCACGAGGGACCGCACCGTTTTGCTGATCGCCCCCTCGCGCGAGTACGGCCGGTAGTCGCAGGCGCACGCTATCCACTGTATCGACCGGCCTGGCGACTTTCCGGGCACCCCGACGGCGTGCCGGAAAAGGAAGGATTGGGACGGGAAGCGGCAACGAGAACCGTTTCGCCGCACCGCGAGCGGCACACGGCGGGCCTTCTCCTCCCTGCGTTGACGTTTGCCGGATCTCCGGTGCGGGCGCGGGAGGAAAGAGGTTCACTGGCGACGTGGAGCTTTTCACCAACTGGCACACCTGGCAGCGGACCGAGCCCGAGTTGCGGCGCCTGCTCCCCCCATCGACCTGCGACGCGGTGGCGAAGGCGGTGGAATTCGCCGTCCGCTTTCACGGTGACCAGAAGCGCCCGACCGGGGCGCCCTACGCCGAGCATCTTCTTGAGGCGCTCGAGGTGCTCGTGCACGGGGCAGGCGTCAGTGACCCGGACGTACTGTGCGCCGCGGTGCTCCATGACGTCGTGGAGGACACCCCGTGCACCGTCGCGGACGTGCGTGCGGCCTTCGGTGACCGGGTCGCCGAGATGGTGGACTGGGTGACCAAGCCCGAGCCCGTCGACGGCGTGAACCGCACGGACGCCAAGGAGGCCTACCTGAAACGGCTGGCGGACGCGCCGGATGACGCGATCCTCGTCAAGCTCGCCGACCGGGCGTCTAACGTGCAGACGCTGCGCAACCTGCCGTTGCCGAAGCGGCGCGACTACTACGCGCAGACAGTTCGCTTCATAGTGCCGTTGGCGGCGTCACGGGGATGGTGGGGTCTCTGGTACGCGAGCTGGCAAGAAGCTCACCGGGATCTCGCCTAGGTCGTCGTACGCCGGCCGGCCTGCCCGCGCGGCGAACACCCAGATGGCCAGCGCGGCCGGGTAGATGAAGTAGCCGACCCTCGTCGACGGGGCGAGCACGAACATTAGCGTCATCGCCCCGGCGAGCAGCACGACCGCGCGCGGCACTGACGTCGGCGGCCGGAAGACCAGCGATGCCGCGACGGCCACCCCCGCGAGCACGAGCAGCGCCACGACGATCATGTACCCGGTGTGGGGCCAGGTCGACGCGATGAGGTACCCGGGGAGCGGGCTCCTGGCCGCGGACTTAACGCTGGCAAGGCCGAGCGGGAACATGATGGTGTTCACCACCAGGGCCCTCGGATGGTCGATGATGAACGGGCCGACACACACGGCGACCACCCCGACCGCGGTCACCGCGAAGACGCGGACCGCCTGCTTGCCGTCGCGGACCGCGAGCAGGGCGATGGCCACAAGAAGCGCCGGCCACGCGGTCGCCTTCATCGAGGCGCCGATGCCGAGCGCGAGGCCGGCGAGCAACGGCTTCCGCTGCCACAGGTAGGCGAAACCGAGACACAGGAACGCGACCATCGGCACGTCGGTCCCGCCCACGGCCAGTTCGAAGGCGATCACCGGGCTCCCCGCGACCAGGAGCGTCCAGCGGCCGGGGTCACGCGCACCGCCCTCGCGCAGGGCAAGCCAGAATATGACGAGGAACACGGCCCCGAACAAGATACGGGGATCGGTGAGCAGGCCGAGGTTGAACAGGGCGCGGGGTAGCCCGAACAGCGCCATCACCGGCAGGTAGGGGTCGTACGCGTTGGGGTTCTGGGTGCCGGCGAGCACGGCCGGGTCAGCATAGGGCGTGCCCTGGTGGAGCAGCGTCATGCCCGATCGGGCAACCACCCAGACCTCGGGCTGCAGGAGCCCCTTGTCCGCCAGTGCGTTGCTGTGCGCTGCCATCCACCCCAGGGGCGCGACGAGCCCGCCGACGAAGGACAGCCCGAGCGCCAGGTCCGCGGTTCGCGCGTGCCTGATGAGAAGGATGACAGCAAGTGCCAGCCCGTAGCCGACCGCCGCCATCTCGCCCCAGAGCTCATGCACGTGGTCGTTGCTGATGACCGCGACAAGGATCGCCCAGATCGCGGAAACCCCGAAAATGCCGACCAGCCAGCGGTGTCGCATGACGGCCGGTGACTCGAAACCGGCGCCAGGCCGTACGCCACCCATATATCGCGATAGTACCGGCTGGTATCTCCCCAGCGCCGTCCCCTCGCTGTAACATCCGCGACATGAGTCGACTTGCGGGTAAGACCGCGATCATCACCGGCGGTGAGGGGTCCATCGGGATGGCGACGGCCCGGGCGTTTGCCGCCGAGGGCGCGAGCGTCTTCCTGGCCGGCATCTCGGAGCCCGACTTGAAGGCGGGCGCGGCGGAACTCGGTGAGCGGGCCGCGTGGCGGGTGACTGATGTCACCGACTCCGCGCAGGTGAAGGCCGCCGTCGACGCTGCGGTCGAGCGCTTCGGAAGGCTGGACGTGGTGATCGCGAACGCCGGCATCAAGGGCGCGACCGGGCCGATCGCCGACTATCCGGAGGACTCCTTCGACCAGACCCTGGCGGTGCACGTCCGTGGCGCGTTCTTGCTTGCCAAGCACTCCGTCCCGCACTTGTCGAGCGGCGCGTCGATCATCTTCACCTCGAGCGTGGTCGGCCTCACGTCCGCCCCGCACATCGCCGGCTACTCGACGGCCAAGCACGCCCAGGTCGGGCTGATGCGGACGATCGCCGCCGAACTCGCGCCCCGCGGCATCCGGGTGAACACGATCCACCCCGGTCCCGTGGACAACGAGTTTCAGCGCATCGTGGAGGAAGCGGCCACCGGCGCCGACCGGGATACCGCGGCCACGATCTTCAATGGCATGATCCCGCTTGGCAGGCACGCCGGACCGGACGAGATCGCGCGCGCAATGCTGTTCCTGGCCAGTGACGACAGTTCGTTCATGACCGGGGCGACGCTAGCGGTTGACGGGGGGATGTCGAGCTGACCAGCCGACCACCCAGTCCCTCGCGACCCGCCACCACAGATACAACGCCAGCGCACCGTAGGCCAGCGGCGCGAAGCCGAAGGCCGCGGCGATGCCGATGATGATCATGCGGCCTTCCCAGCCGAGGCCGCGCCGGTCAATGCCGGCCGCCAGGCCGCCGCGCACCCGGTAGGCCAGGTCCAGATGCCGCAGTCCCACGGCGGCGACCACCGCGAAGGTGAGCGCCGGCCAAACATGCCCGGCGAACCCGATCTCGGCGATGAACACGTACTCGCCCGCCTGGAGCAACGGCGGCACCAGCCAGTCAGCGCGGCCGTCGTGCGGGTGCCAGGACGCGAACGCGGCGAGCAGCATCGCCTCGACCGGGGTGAGCAGCAGGATGCCCGACAGGTTCCGCATGCCGAGCGCGGCAAGAACGCCCGTGACGAGCAGCCCGACAACCAGGGGCGGCAGGGGCGGCACCCGTCCGTCCACCCACTTTCCGATCCACACCGCGATCCGGCCGTCGCCGCGGTAGCCGCGCAGTTCGCCTCGGTCGGGCGCTTGGCGGGTGCCGTCGATGATCGTCACGAACAGCGCCGCCACACCGAGGACAAGCACGACGAGAAAGGCTGACCTGGCGCCGAACGCCGCGACAGTCAGGCAGGCAAGCGGCAGCCGGATGTCCCCCGGTGGCCCGAACAGCCGCAGCCTGCTCCCCGCGAGCGACGGGCCGTGCACGCACAAATCCACCATGGGCGTCAGTACGGTGAGGATGACCGCGGTGATCGCTAGCCGCCACACTCCGGCGGCGCCCGCCCCGCCGAACCCCGCCACGAAGGTCCCGTTCAGTGAGTTCCCCGCCAGCCCTGGCTGGACGGTGGCGTGCAGCGCGACGGCCGCGGCGATCCCCGCGTATACGAAGAATTCGGCGACCATGCCGTAACCCGCGAGCCCCCACTCCACGACAGCGCCCGGCCGCAGGCCGGCCAGCATCCGGCCGACGTGACCGCAGACGACGACGGCGAACGCCGCGACGACTGCGATGATCTCACCGTGCACGGACGCTACCGCGAGCCACAGAGCCGCGATCAGGGCGAACCCGACGGAGATCCGCGACAGCATGAGCGGAGACACCCGGTCGAGCACGGATGGCCGCGCACCCAGGTGGCCGGTCATGCCCGCCTCCTTGTGCGCGGCGACACGGACACGGCCACGTACCTTTATTACATCGATACGGGCCGTTACCTCAGCGTAGTCCGCTACCCATGATTCCTTCGAGAAACCACGCCTCTATTACCAGGTAAAGTCCGCAGTTGTGACGGTGAATCGCATGGTGGCAGTGGTACTCGGCGGCGGCACAGGCACCCGGTTCGGCGCGGCACTCCCCAAGCAACTGCTGACCCTCAACGGCAAGACCCTCGTCGAGCACTGCGTCGCGGCCTTCGCAGGCGTTCCCAGGACCGGCACGGCTCCCGGCATCGACGAGATCCTCCTCGTCATGCCCCCCGCCTACCACGCAGAAGCGAAGCGGCTCGTCGGCGATCAGGTAAGCGCCATCATCGAGGGCGGCGCCACCCGCTCAGACTCGGTGAGAAACGCTATCGCCCACATCAGCGCCCGCCATGACCCGAGCCAGACTGCCGTCCTCATCCACGACGCCGCCCGCCCCCTGGTCACCAGGCAGATCATCACCGACTGCATACAAGCGCTCAACGACCATGCCGCGATCGGCACCGCCGTTCCCACCTCAGACACGATCCTGTTGGTAGAAAACGGCGTAATTTCCCACATCCCGCCACGGGAGACCCTGCACCGCGCCCAAACCCCCCAGTGCTTCCACCTGGCCGTCATAGCGGAAGCGCATGCGCTGGCAGCAGCCGACCCCGCCTTCACCCCCACCGACGACTGCGGCGTAGTCCTGCGCTACCTCCCAGACACCCCGGTCCACATAGTTCCGGGCAGCGAGACCAACATCAAGGTCACCTACCCAAGCGACCTGGCAGTTGCGGAAGCCCTCCTCCGCGCGGCTACGCCCTAACGGCTTGCTTGATGAGAGTGCGGCCGAAGTCCCACATGAGCCCGCTCCCCTTAGACGCGTCCTCGAGAACGTCAGCGAGGCCGTCGAGGAAGAGCTTGACCTCCGTGTCGCCGATCATCAGCGGCGGGATCAGCTTGATGACCTCCATGTGGTCGCCGGAGACCTGGGTGAGGATGCGGTGCCGCTGGAACAGTGCGACGACGACCATCTGGGCGAACAGGCCGACGCGGGCCTTCTGCAGCATGGCCCAGCCTGCCTTCGCCTTCAGGCCCGACGGCCTGCCGAACTCGATGCCGACGATCAGGCCCTTGCCGCGCACGTCCTTGATCAGGTCGTACTTGGCCGCGAGGCCCTCGAGGCCGCGCATCAGCTCCGCGCCGCGCCGTTCGGCGTTCCCGACCAGGCCCTCGTCGTCGATGACCGCGAGCGAGGCAAGGCCGGCCGCCATCGCCAGCGGGCCGCCCTTGAACGTGGTCGAGTGGACCATGACCTTGTCCATGGACGAGTAGACCGAGGAGAAGATCTTGTCCGTGGTCAGCATCGCACCGACCGGAACGTAGCCGCCGGACAGGGCCTTCGCCACAGTGACGATGTCGGGCTGGACGTCGTCGTACTGGTAGGAGAAGAACCGGCCGGTGCGGCCTAGGCCGACCTGGATCTCGTCGCAGATCAGCAGCGCACCGTACTTGTGCAGCAGCGCCTTGGCCTCGGGGAGGAACCCGGGCGGCGTCATGAGGACGCCGTGACCCTGGACCGGCTCGACAATCAGCGCGGCCACGTCGCCCTTGCGGAGTTCTGCTTCAAGGGCGCCGATGTCGCCGAGGGGAATCTCGGTGCCGGGCAGCAGCGGGCCGAAACCCTGACGGAACTCCTCGGCGCCGTTGACGGACAGCGATCCGGCGGTCAGCCCGTGGAAGCCGTGCCGGGCGTAGACGATGCGGCCCTTGCCTGTTGAGTGGCGCGCGAACTTGAGGGCGGACTCGACGGCCTCGGTGCCGCTGTTGCAGAAAAACACGCGCTCGAGGCCGGGGGCCTTGGCGAGCAGTTTCTGCCCGAGTAGCCCCATGATCGGCTGGCAGTCGAACTGGGTCCAGGCCGCGAAGTCCATGTCGAGCGCGTCCTTCAGGGCCTTCTTGATCACCGGGTGCGACCGCCCCGCCGCGAAGACCCCGAACCCTGCCAGGAAGTCCGCGTACGCGTTGCCTTCCGCGTCGTAAAGGTAGGCCCCCTCGCCGCGCACGTAGTCCTTGTCGAAGCCAATCGTGTGCAGCGTACGCGGCATCTGCGGGTTCAAGTACCTGGCGTGCAGGTCGTATCCCTGCCCGCGAACCGACGCGAGCTCAGCGCCCAGATCAAAGCCCATTGCCGCATCTTAGCGGCGGGCACGGGACTTTCCCCGGTGCAACCCGACAGGGACGTCAGGCCCGGGTCAGCGACGGTTCGCCAGCCGCCGGTCGCTGGTCAGGTAGCCGGCGCCCCAGGACATGTGCATCGCCGCGAGGACGAGCGGTATCCGCGCCCGCACCGGCACCGGGACGTCGCGGGCGTACACCGCGGCCACTGCCGTGACCCCGGCCGCGTACGCGGCGGGGATGACCCAGCCGAGCAGCAGCCAGCGCAATTCCGGAGAGTTGAGCCCGGCCCACGCCTCAAGCCCGATGACGCCGAGCGCACAGCCAGCCAAGTTAAGCGCGGTCGCGGCGGGGGCGGCGAGGTAGCGGAGGTTGACGGTCTCCGGGTAGCGCCGCGCGACGACCCGCCGCCAGCGTCCGTACCGGAAGTGCTGCTTCGCCAGAGCCCTCAGGGCGGCCCTCGGGCGGTAGGTGACCTTCAGGTCCGGGGTGAACCAGATCAGGCCGCCAGCCGCGCGGATCCGGTAGTTGAGCTCCCAGTCCTCGGCGATCAGCATGGTCTCGTCGTAGCCGCCGACCTTCTCGATCGCGTCCCGTCGGTAGACGCCGAGGTAGACGGTGTCCGCGGGCCCGGCGTCGCCGCCGGTGTGGTTCGCGGCCGCGCCGACCCCGAAGGGTGACGTCATCGCCCACGCCACGGCCTGCTGGAACGGGGTGATCCCCTCGGCCGCCATCCAGCCGCCGACGTCGGCCGCTCCGGTGTCCACGAGCGCGCGGACGGCGGTCCGCAGGTACCCGTCGGGCAGCATGGAGTGGGCGTCGATGCGAGTGATGATCTCGTGCCGCGCGGTCCGCACCGCCGCGTTCATGGCCGAGGCGATCTGGCCGGACGGGTTGGCCACGACGGTGATCCGGCTGTCGGCAGCGGCAAGCTCGCGGGCGATCGCTTCGGTTCGGTCCCTGCAGGGGCCGATGGCAAGGACCAGTTCGAACCCGCCGGGGTACTCCTGGCCGAGGACAGCGGCGACGGACTCGGCGAGGTGTTTCTCCTCGTTGAGTACCGGCATGACGACCGAGACGGCGGGCAAGGTGGCCGGCTCGCCCGGGGAGTAATGGTCCCCCTGGGGAGTCAGCCGCACCCGTTCCGGGAAACGATCTTGCCCTTGGTTTCGATCGTTGTGCATGACGCCGGTCACGCGAAGCAGTCTAGGGGTTAGACGTGGAACGCGCCCGCCGCGCGCCCGATACGACGACGTTTTCGCCGTTAGGCGCACCGGGGGTCCGGGGGTGTCCCCCGGGAGGGACCGGATGCGCGGCCGGTACGATGGCTGGTTTTGCCATCGGCCGCGCACCGGGGGTCCGGGGGTGTCCCCCGGGAGGGACCGGATGCGCGGCCGGTACGATGGCTGGTTTTGCCATCGGCCGCGCACCGGGGGTCCGGGGGTGTCCCCCGGGAGGGACCGGATGCGCGGCCGGTACGATGGCTGGTTTTGCCATCGGCCGCGCATCCGGCCGGGTACGGGGGCCGTCTCCCCCGGGTTACAACTGGGTGTCCTCCAAGAGGTCGGTGACCAGGGCGGCGATGGCGGAGCGCTCGGAACGAGTCAGGGTCACGTGCGCGAACAGCGGGTGGCCCTTGAGCTTCTCGATGACCGCGACCACGCCGTCGTGCCGGCCGACGCGCAGGTTGTCGCGCTGCGCGATGTCGTGGGTGAGCACCACGCGGGAGCCGGTGCCGATCCGCGACAGCACGGTGAGCAGCACGCCGCGCTCCAGGGACTGGGCCTCATCAACGATGACGAACGCATCGTGCAGGCTGCGGCCCCGGATATGCGTCAGCGGGAGCACCTCGAACATGTCGCGGGCGACGAGCTCGTCGATCACGTCCTGGGTGGTCACCGCGGAGAGCGTGTCGTAGACCGCCTGCGCCCACGGCCCCATCTTCTCCGACTCGGAGCCCGGCAGGTACCCGAGGTCCTGGCCGCCGACCGGGTACAGCGGGCGGAACACGATGACCTTGCGGTGCTGGCGGCGCTCCATGACCGCCTCAAGGCCCGCGCACAGGGCGAGCGCCGACTTGCCAGTGCCCGCGCGGCCGCCCATGCTCACGATGCCGATTTCCTGGTCGAGCAGCAGGTCGAGGGCGATCCGCTGCTCGGCGGACCGCCCGTGCAGGCCGAACGCCTCGCGATCGCCCCGCACAAGCTGGATGTGCTTGTCCGGCAGCACCCGGGCCAGCGCGCTCGCGCTGCCGGTGTGCAGCACGAGCCCGGTGTGACAGGGGAAGTGACGCGCCGCCGCGCAGTCAAGCGTGCCGTTCTCGTACAGTTCCTCTACCTCAGCCGACGTCACGTTGAGCTCGGCCATGCCGGTCCAGCCGGAATCGACCGGAAGCTCGGCCCGGTACTCCTGCGCCTCGAGGCCTATCGACGCCGCCTTGATCCGCAGCGGCATGTCCTTGCTGACGAGAACCACGTTGTGGCCCTCGTCGGCGAGGGAGCGTGCCACGGAAAGGATCCGCGTGTCGTTGTCGCCCAGCCGGAAGCCGGCCGGGAGCACCTGGGCGTCGATGTGGTTCAGCTCCACCCGGGCCGTGCCGCCGAGCTCCCCGACCGGGATCTCGGCGTCTAGGCGGCCGTGGACGAGGCGGAGCTCATCGAGGTACCGGAGGGTCTGGCGGGCGAAGTAGCCCAGCTCAGGGTGGTGACGCTTGGCTTCGAGCTCGGTGATGACGACCACGGGGATGACGACCTGGTGTTCGTCAAACCGGGTGAAGGCCGCCGGGTCAGCGAGCAGGACACTGGTGTCGAGGACGTACGTAAGACGCTGCACAGAGTTGGCCACGCAAAACTCCCCTGGGCGCCGGGCGTGAGTCCCAGGCGCCGCGGACAGGACACTCCGTCCCCGGTCCTCCGGGGACGACGTGTCGGATGGACCGGGGCTGCCCTCCTGCAGAGGGCCGCACCGGCCCTCTCGAGGCACGTAGCGTGCTCAGGGGGCCTCCCGCGGGGGCACCCTGGGGAGGTGCCCGCCACATCCGAAGTTACCCGTGATCAGGGAATTCTTAAAGCCCAATTTTCGTGGCGTACGCCATGCCTAGGTGCCGAACCTGCGGTTACGTTCGGAATACGAGCGCAGTGCCCGCAGGAAGTCCACCTTGCGGAAGGCTGGCCAGTACGCGTCGCAGAAGTAGAACTCCGAGTGTGTCGACTGCCACAGCAGGAACCCGCCGAGCCGCTGCTCGCCGCTCGTCCTGATCACCAGATCCGGATCGGGCTGCCCGGCGGTGTAGAGGTGCTCGGCGATGTGCTCGACGTCAAGGATCTCGGCGAGCTGCTCGATCGTGGTGCCGCGGCTCGCGTGCTCGATCAGCAGGCTGCGGACCGCGTCCGCGATCTCGCGCCGTCCGCCGTAGCCGACGGCCACGTTGACAAGCAGCCCCGGGTTGCCTGCGGTCACCTCGGCGGCGTTCTTGAGCGCCCTGGCCGTGTGGTCGGGGAGCAGGTCGAGCGCGCCCACCGGGTTCACGTGCCAGCCCTCGTCGACCAGTCCGTTCACCGTGTCCTCGATGATTCCGAGTAGCGGGCCGAGTTCGTCCTCGTGACGGCTGAGGTTGTCCGTTGAGAGCAGCCAGAGCGTCACCACCTCGACGCCGGTCTCCTTGCACCAGCCGAGCAGTTCGAAGATCTTGTCGGCGCCCTTGCGGTGCCCCTTGCTGACGTCGGTGTGTCCCGCGGACCTAGCCCAGCGCCGGTTGCCGTCGCACATCACCCCGACATGCCTGGGGATCGTCTTTCCCGCCAGGTATCGCTCCAGCCTCCGCTCGTACAGCCGGTAGCCCAGGTCGCGGTATCCCATGAACCGACCTTCCTCAACGCGGAGCGCGCAGAACCGTGAACAGACCCCTTTCACCCTGACGGTGCCGGCCGCCGGGCCTCCAGGACGAGGGCGGGATGAAAAGGTTCGGTCCCACGGTATCCGACCGGGCGATCATGACACGCCGCTTTACCGGAGAGGCTGGTGGGATATGACGTAATTTAAGCTGACATTTACTACCGGGTTTGCGGCCCTTGCTCGCGGACTTCCTCGACCCGGCGCAGCGCGTCGCGCAGTTCGGCCAGCCAGGCATCGGCGTGCTCGCCGGTAAGGCGGACGCACCAGGCGAGCGCGTCGGACCTGGACCGGGCGACACCCGCGTCGACCAGGGTGTCGAGCACCCGTCGCTCCGACTGCCTGAGCCTGGTCATGACCGGGACCGACAACGTGGTGAACATCTCAGACACGCCGCCGCACCGCGCCCCCCAGGCGACCTTCTTGCTGAACTTGCGCTCGGCCTCGCTTGCGATCTCGATTCGCCGGGCGCGGGTGTCCTCGCGGAACCGCTTGATCCGCCCCTCCGCGGCCGCGTCGGCATCACCGGACTCGGGCGCGCCGAGCGTCCCGACGACGGTGATCTCTTCCCTGTCCACGGTGACCTCGGCCGGCTCGGTGAACCACTCATCCGGGAGCCGCCCGGTGAACCATGACTGTATCTCTGTACTCATGTAATCATGATTACACCGTAACGACGGCTGGTCAACGGGGTCGGCGGGTGAACCGGGTCAGGCGACTGTCCTGGCTCGCCAAGGCCAGGGCGCCGCGCAGGTTGCACCCTGAGCCATGGCATCGCCCGTCAGGCGTGCGTGCTGGCTCGGCCGCCTTAGTGCCACGCCACAGCAAGACGCGCTGAACAGCCTCGCTGCCCGCCCCGCGGAAGTTCAGACCTCCTGCCACCCCTGTTCGGCACGGCCGCCAGGGCGCGTCCCGCGGCCCGGACCCCGGTGGCGCCGCAGCATCGGGCAGTCGTCAGGGCAGGGCGTCCGGGCAGAGCGTCCGGGCAGGGCGTCCGGGCAGAGCGTCCGGGCAGAGCGTCCGGGCAGAGCGTCCGGGCGGGCCGTCGGGCAGAGATTTTGCTGACAGATAAACGGACACACGGGGGCACCAGGGGCCATCAAGTCGCATAACACAAACACACCGCGTCACTCTATGGTCCTTTTTTCACGATTCGGCAACCGGCGGCGGTGTGATCACGGTACGGTCACGTTCGAGTGAAGGGCCGGATACTCAGGTCCCGATGTTGCTGTGCGTTTGGATGGCTTCCTCCTGGGACAGGTGTTCGCGACAATGCCGAGACGGTCAGCGTCTGGAAAGCACAGCCGCTCCGCGAAGATGAATTCTGCTCAGCATAATGCTCCTACCTTGCCAAACCCTTGGGACGAACAGCAGGATGAACAGCGCTCAATCCGTAGGCGCCCCGTTAAATGGCAGCGTGTGGCTTTGACCGTGCTGCTAGCCGGAGCAGCGGGATGTCTTTCCTACGTGTCCCTCCCGGCTACTGGCGCTTCGCCTGTCGCTGACCGCCTTAGCTCTGGAGTGGGCTTCAGCGCCCAGGCGTTGGGCAATCTTCTCGGCCAGGGGCAGGTCAGCAGCTCTTATGATCCGCCCCCGGCGCCAATAGTCACCGCCACGGCCAAGGCCACTGTGCCTAGACATACGGGTAAGCCCGTACATTCCCGCCCTCCGACTACTCCTACCACTGGCTCGTTGCTTACCGACGCTTTCGGCCTGGGTTTTTACGACGGCGATTCCAGCCCGTCCGGCATTGAGACTGCCGCGAGCTGGCTCGGCTCTGCCAGCTCCGTCAAGTACGCCATGGACTTCATAGACGCAACCGACTTCTCCACTATCAGTGATCCCTGGCAGCTCTCGAACTGGGAGGGCAGCCCGTTCACGATGGTCTGGGGGGTCCCCATGGTGCCGTGCGGATCACCCTCGACGCAGTGCGCCACAAATGTGTCGGAGTTCAACGAGGTCGCGGACGGCGGCGCCGACAGCTACTACAAGACCCTCGCGCAGAACCTCGTGTCCGCGGGCTTCGGCTCTTCATACATCCGGCTTGGCTGGGAGTTCAACGGCACCTGGATGGGCTGGAGCGTGTGCAACGAGGACGGATCCGGGCTGACAAGCTGGGCGAGCGATTTCGTTCCCGCTTTCCAGAACATCGTGACCAGCATGCGGAGCGTCAGCGGCGCGAACTTCAAGTTCATATGGAATCCCATCGACAGCAGTAACGTCAGCTGCCCGGGCCTCAATCTGGAGAATTTCTATCCGGGCGATAACTACGTCGACGTGGTGGCACTCGACGTGTATGACGGGATCGGCAGCTCGACAAGCAGCGACGCCGCACGCTGGACCGACATGGTGAACGGTGTCAACGGCGGCGACTGGACCTCAGTAACACCGGACTCCATCGGCGGACAAGGATTTGAGGGCTACGGCCTGGACTGGCTCGCCGCGTTCGGTAAGGAACACGGCAAGGAAGTCGGGCTACCCGAGTGGGGACTCGATTCCACTGACCAGGACGCGGGGGGAGGCGACGACGCCTACTTTATTACCCAGATGGCGGACTGGATCAAGGCCAATGCCACCGGGCCGGTAATTTTCTGGAACTACGGCGACTCTAGCGGCGACGGAACCCTCCCGCTCGACATACCGAATTACACGGACGGTGGTACTCCGGAGGCGACCGCGGCCTTCCTGTCCGCCTTCGGTACCGGCAATTAACCGCAGTCGTCCAGTTCGCTTAAGGGCGGCTCGCCGCTTATTCGGGGAGCGGGTCGCGCTTACGCGACGTCGGCGGCCACGGTGGCGGCCTGGGCGGGGCTCACCCTGACGGCGCCCGCGAACTCCGCGCCGAAGTCGGCCGGGACGACCTCCACGTCCTCGCCCGGCTCCGGGGCCTGGATCATCCATCCGTTGCCGAGGTAGATCGCGACGTGCGAGATGTAAGTCGGCGCGGTCGGATCGGTGTGGTAGAACAACAGGTCGCCGGGCTCGAGCTGGGTCACCGATACCGCGGGCCCGGCCAGCGCCTGGTCGGCGGCGACGCGCGGCATTGTGATCCCCGCCTGCGCGAACGACCACTGCACCAGCCCCGAGCAGTCGAAGGACACCGGGCCTGCCGCGCCCCACACGTACGGCATTCCGCGGCGGCTCATCGCGGCCCTGAGCATGGTGTCAAGCGCGGCGGCCGGCACCCCGGCCGACGTGACGGAACCAGCGCCGGCCGAGCCGGAGCCCGCCGTCCCGCCGCCGACGAGTGAAACGAGCTGCTCGACGCGGGCTCCGCCGGGCAGTAGCCGGCCGATGGCAGCCGTGTCCGCCGTGAAGTCGCCTGTCTGCACGCTGACCACGATGGCGTTGCCTGCCGGCGCGCCGAGCGCCCGCGCGGTGGCGTCAGAAACCACGGCGTTCACCCCGCCAACGCCCAGCGTGCCGAACGCGACGACGGGCAGCCGCCTTGTCGTCCGGCCGGCCGCGAGCACGGAGCCGCCGAGCGGGATCTTGTCGAGTTCGCCCATCGTGTAGGAAACGGCGATGCCGCCGTCAGCCACGCCCTGCCAGAGGGCGGTGGCCGCCCCAGTCGGCCGTGCGGCGAACGACCGGAACTGCGACGGGTCAACCCCGAGGACGGCGGTATAGGCACCGTTGACCCGCATCCTGACCGCCTCGATGCGCTCAGCCGCGACCATGCCTGGCAGCTTCTCCACCGCGCCGAGCAGCCCGCCGGGCAGGGCGGCGGGCGCGACGATGAGCAGGTCCGCCTGGACCGTGCGGCGCAGCGGTGCGACAGCGTCCCGCGGTGTCGCCGGCACCCCGACCGCGGGCACCGGCGAGCCTGAAAGCAGCCGGGCACCGGCCGCGAGCGTCAGCGGCACCCCGCCGACCACGGCCGTACCCTTGGTGCGCGGGCCGGGCTCAGGAAGCCTAAGCTGCCCCCCGGCGACGTCGGCCGGCCGCGCACCGCTCAGCACGGCGATGAGGACACCGATAAGCGTGCCGAGGGCCGCGAGCACGGCGACGCCGGCCGGCAGCATCCGCCGCCCGCTGCCCGGCCCGGTTGCCAGCGCTATCCGCCGACCCGCCCTGGTCAAGCGCACAGCGCCACCTGAACATGCCGAAGGCCCATGAGTCCGGTCACGCGAATCTCCGTTCCCCCGTACCGCGTTACCTGGCCGCTGGTAGGAGGTTGGTACCCGCTGTGGGGGAAATCAGGCCCGGCTAAGCGTGGTGCGCAGTGCCGAGGTCGTCGTGACCGGGGCCTGGCAGGTAAAACCACGGCATACGTAGGCCGCGGGCGCACCGGAAAGCAGCGGGCGGTCGGCGAGCAGCGGGACCGCCGTGTCGCCTGAGCCCGGGCCGAGGGCGAACACGGCGCCGGGCGGTGCCGCGTGCAGCGCCGCGCGGAGCAGGTCACCGGTGCGCGGATCGTCGTCAGGTCCTACGATGGCGATCTCGGCGGGCCCGGACAGCAGCGCCTCCGCCACCGCCAGCCCCATCCCGCCCGCTTGCGGGTACCGGTGGGCGATCGGGGACAGCACGCTGAGGGCGGCGATCGCCGCGGACCGGTACCGCTCGATGCCGGTCAGCGCACCGTAGCTGAGCAGCGCGTCCGCGGCCGCGAAGGTTCCGGACGGGGTGGCGTTATCCGTCGGGTCGGCAGGCCGGAAGATAAGGCGCTCGCCGTCGTCGGGCGTGTCGTAGAAACCGCCGTCGCCGTCGGCGAAGGCGACCAGGACCGTATCAAGCAGGGTGCCCGCCACGGACGCCCAGCGGGCCTCGCCGGTAAGACCGGACAGCTTCAGCAGGCCGGCCGCCACACAGGCGTAGTCCTCAAGGAGCCCCGCGCTCGACCCGGCCACGCCGTCCCGTGAGGTACGCACCAGCCGTGCCGTGCCGACCAGGGGTGATGACTTCGCCGCCTGGCGCAGGTGCACGGAGACGAGCAGGTCGGCCACTTCGGTCGCGGCGGCCAGCAGGTCGGGGCGGTTGAACAGGACTCCTGCCTCGGCCAGCGCGCCGATCGCCATGCCGTTCCACGCGGCGACCACCTTGTCGTCGCGGGCCGGGCGGGTGCGCCCCTCGCGCGCCGTCAGCAGCACACCCCGGATCCGGTCGAACCGCTCGTGCTCCTCCGGGTCGGCGAGACGCTGGAGGACCGAGGTGCCGTGCTCGAACGTCCCTGTCTCGGTGACACCGAATGCCCGGGCGGCGAAGTCGCCGTCCTCCTCGCCCAGAACCTCGCGCAGCTGAGCCGGCGTCCAGACGTAGAACGCGCCCTCGCTTCCGTCGCTGTCGGCATCGAGCGAGGCGGCCAGGCCGCCCTCGTGCGTGCGCAGTTCCCTGAGCATGAACTCACAGGTCTCTTCGGCCACCCGGCGAGCGAGCGCGAACCCGGTCCGCCGCCACAAGTGGGTGTATACGCCGGCCAGCAGCGCGTTGTCGTAGAGCATCTTCTCGAAGTGCGGCACGGTCCAGGTCGCGTCCACGCTGTACCGGGCGAAACCGCCGCCAAGCTGGTCGTACATGCCGCCGCGGGCCATCGCCTCGCAGGTCGCCCTGGCCATCGCCAGCGCGGGCGGTTCCCCCTCGGTCCGCTCGTCGTAGCGGAGCAGGAACTCAAGCGTCATCGACGGCGGGAACTTCGGCGCGCGGCCGAAGCCGGCGTGTACCCGGTCGAAGCTCGCGTTCAGGCCCTCCACCGCGGTGGCGGTCACGTAGTCGAGGTTGGGCTCGCGTCCGTTGCTGCCAGGACCGCCAGGCGAGGATACGGCGCCGACCCGCTCGGCCAGGGTCAGCCGGATCTGTTCTGACTCAGCCTGTATTTTGTACTTGCTCTTTTTCCATGCGTCCCCGACCGCGGTCACGACCTGCACGAAACGGGAGCGGGGGAAGTATGTCCCGCAGAGGAACGGGTCGCCGTCCGGCGTCATGAACACGGTCATCGGCCAGCCGCCCTGGCCGGTCATCGCCTGGGTAGCGGTCATGTAGACCGCGTCGATGTCGGGCCGTTCCTCCCGGTCCACCTTGATGGCGACCACGCTGTCGTTCACGACCGCGGCCGTCGCGGGGTCTTCGAACGATTCGTGCGCCATCACATGGCACCAGTGGCAGGCCGCGTATCCGACCGAGAGCAGCACCGGCACATCCCGGCGCCGGGCCTCAGCGAACGCCGCGTCCGACCACGGCCACCAGTCCACCGGATTGTCGGCATGCTGGAGCAGGTAAGGACTCGTCGCGTTCTTCAGCCGGTTCGCCATGAGTCTATTGTCGCGCGCAACAGTAACTCGATTGTCACGCCGTGCGGGTGCGCCTGCCTCCTACGGACCTGACCGCCTGCCCTGCCAGGTAGAAGACCGCACCCGCGATGCCGACGAAAAAGCCCAGTGGCCAGTTCGTCTGGTACGACAGGGCGATGGACAGCCAGACCGCTGCCAGGGCGAGGCCGACGGAGATGGCGAGGGCGGCGCCCGGCCTGGCGGTAACCGCGCGGGCCGCGGCGGCCGGGCCGATCATCAGGCCGAACATCAGCAGCGCGCCGACCACCGGCACGGTCATAGCCGTGGCCAGGCCCATCACCACCAGGAAGTACAGCTCTGACCTGCGGGTAGACACGCCGCGGGCGTCAGCGACCTCGGGCAGCGCACTGGTGAACATGAGCGGCCGGAACGCTACGCCGATCGCGACGGCGGCCACGGCCCCGAGACCGAGCACGGGCAGCACCACGTTCGGGTTGACCCCGTATACCTCGCCGAAGAGCAGCGAGTACGTCTCCTCGGCGTACTCCGTGCTGAAGCTGACGAAGAGCGCGCCAAGGCCGAGCATGGCCACCAGGGTCAGCGCGGTCACCACGTCGTGCCTTGCCTTGCGCCCGAGCGTACCTATTCCGAGCGCGCCGCCGAGCGCGAACACGGCCAGGCCCCAGATGACGTTCACTCCGAGCAGGCCCGCGCCCGCGGCGCCGGCGAACGCCCCGTTCGGTATGGCGTGCGCGGCAAACGTAGACCCGCGGAGCACCGCGAAGAAGCCGGTGATCCCGGCCACCACCGCGACGACCGACGCGGTGATCCACGTGTTCATCATCAGGCTGGAGAACATTCCACACCTTCATGCGGCGAGCGCGGTGCCAGGCGGCGCGGCCGCCGCGCGTAGCTGAGCAGGTAACCGAGGAGGACGAGCGCCACCACGAAGAAGCTCACCGGCCAGCCGCGGTGGTCGGGCGGCCAGTAGTAGCTGTCGTAGGCGAGCACCACGCCGAGCCAGGTGGCGGCCACCCCGATGGCCGCCGACGCGGCCATCGCGCGGACGGGGCTCTTGACGAGCCGCAGCGCGGTCGCCGACGGCCCGATGAGGAGCGCGGTGGACAAGATCGCGCCGATCGCGACGGCTGACAGCGACACGGAGATCGCCAGCGCGATCAGGTAGACCGCCCCGATCAGCTTGACGTTGACGCCGCGGGCGCTGGCCAGGTCGGCCGACAGCGAGGAGAGCAGCAGCACCCGGCTGAGCACGGCGACCAGGATGAGGGCGACGATGCCGGACGCGATGAGCACGGGCACCGTGTCCGAGGTGATCACGAACATCGACCCGAAGAGAACCGTGAACGACGCGCCGGTCGTTGATGTCTGCTGCGTACCCAGGTAGAGGAAAAGCGCCGCCGCGCCGAGTGCGGCGGCGAGCACCACGCCGGTGGCGACGTCCCGTCCCCGGCGGCGCTGCACGCCGATCGCCTCCATCACCGCCGCGGCGACGGCGCCGGCGGCGAGGAACCCCCAGAACTGGTTCAGCCCGACGAGGAACGCGCCCGACCCGCCTGTGGTGGCGACATCGGCCAGCGAGTGACCCGCGAAGGACTGTCCGCGGATCACCGTGAAGACCCCGATGACGCCCGAGGTGATGGCGACGATGGCGCCGACAAGCAGCGCGGTCCTGACCGGATCGCTGGCGAGCAGCCCGGGCTCGAAGACGTAGTGCATGTTTATTCGCCCGCCACGACGAGAACACGCCCGTGCACGCGGACCACGTCCACCCGGTGGCCGTACAGCGTGGACAGACCTTCGGACGTGACAACCTCATCGGTGGTCCCGGTGGCGACATGCCCGTTCGCCACGTACACGATCCGGTCCATGACGCCGAGCAGGGGGTTCATGTCGTGCGCGGAAAGCAGCACGGCGATCTCCTGCTCACGGGAGAGCTTGCCGAGCACCGCGACGATCTCCTGCTCGCTGCGCAGGTCGAGGTTGGCCAGCGGTTCGTCGAGCAGCAGCAGCTTCGGCCGGGAGATCAGCGCGTGCGCGATGAGCACCCGTTGCTGCTCGCCGCCGGACAGCTCGCCGACCCGGGCGTCCGCGTACCCGGCGGCGCCGACGTCGGCGAGCGCCGCCTCCACCAGTTCCCTGCGCTGCCTCGACGGGAAGCCGAAGCCGAGCCGGTGCCCGTCGAGGCCGAGCGACACCACGTCGCGGGCGCGCAGCGGCATGTCCGGGTCGATGACCAGCTTCTGCGGCACGTAGCCGATGCGGGCCTTGTCCTTGTTGTGCCGCGGCTGGCCGTCGAAGAGCACCCGGCCGCCGGACGGCTCGAGCAGGCCGAGGATAACCCGGAGGAGCGTGGTCTTGCCGGCCCCGTTCGGGCCGATAATCCCGGTGAAATCGCCCTTGCCGAGCGAGAACGTCACGTCGCTGAGCACCTGGCGGCCGCCGAGGCGTACCCCGATGTTGTCAAGCTCCAGCAGGCCCGCGCGCGCCGTGCGCGCGGGCGTCGCCTGCTGGACTGTCTCGTTCGTCATTGCGGTCCTCGGATACTCGCTCGTCTCACAGGTGCTGGGTCGAGACCTTGTCCACGACCGCCTTGTTCAGGTCCTGTACCTCGGTCAGCATCCAGGACTGGTAGTCGTAACCAGGCACGGGCATCGTCTCGTAGACGCCGACCACGGGGATGTGGTTCTGGTCGGCGAGGGTGATGAGCGAGTCCGTGAGCGGGTCGGTGACCTGCTGGTTGTACAGGAAGACTTTCACCTTATGTGCCGTGAAAAGTGACCGTTCCGTGGCCACGTCCTGGGGCGACGGGTCGACCCCGTTCATGATGTCAGCCTGGAACGCCCACGGGGTCATGTTGTCCGCGCCGACTGCCTGGAGCATGTAGTCGGCGACCGGCTCCGTCGTCGCCACCGGGGTGTCCGGGTAGGCCTTCTTGAACGCGGCGATCGCATTGTTCCACGCCTTGAGGCTGGCGGTGAACGTCTTCGCGTTGGCCTGGAAGTACGACGCGTGCGCGGGCTGGATAGCGGACAGGTCGGCGGCGATCGCGTTCGCGACCTTCGGCATGGTGTCCGGGTTGTACCAGAGGTGCGGGTTGGGCGTGCTGTCCGGCAGGCCGAGCAGCTGCTGGACGTCGATCACCTTCCTGCTCGAGTTCGGCGCGGCCGACTCGATGGTGTTCATGAAGGTGTCGTAGCCTACGCCGTTCTGCACGACGAGCTGAGCCGCGCTGACCTCGCGGGCGACCGCGGGGCTGGCCTCGAAGGTGTGCGGGTCCGTGTTCGGGTTCGACATGATGGCACTGACCTGGATGTACTTGCCGCCGATCTGGCTGAGCACGTTGGCATACTCGTTCTCCGCGCCGACCGCGACGACCTGGCCGGACGAGCCGCCGCTGGCACCGCTCGCGCTGCCCGCGCAGGCCGACACGGCCGTCGCCAGCGCTGCCACAGCCAGCGCGGCCGTGGCCGGCCGCCTTACCGAAAACCTCCGCATTGGATGACCCTCCAGGTCGACGCAGCAAACGTGCCCGATTCGCTGTTAATGATAACCGTTTCTATTATCAGTAAGCAAGCGGGGTGCGGATCCGGGCGACCCCAGCCCCGGGCCGCGTCCGTGGCCATGGGAAGGAAGGCCGGCTAACGTGCAAAATGTGACTGTGGATCAGCCGCGCGGGACCCGGGTACGAGGCACGAAGCAGGCGTCGGCCGTGGCCGCCGCGCTGGCTAGCCTGCCCGGCTTCCGCAGCGCCCAGGAGATCCACGCCGAGCTGCGCCGTCAGGGCGAGGCCGTCGGCCTCACCACCGTGTACCGCCACCTCCAGGTGCTGAGCGAGCAGGGCGTGATCGACACGATCCGCGACCCGTCGGGCGAGGCCCTGTACCGGCAGTGTGACTCCACCGCGCACCACCACCACCTGACCTGCCGCGAGTGCGGCCGCAGCGTCGAGGTCGAGGGACGCGTGGTTGAACAGTGGGCGGAGAAGGTGGCCGCCGAGGCCGGGTTCACCGCCGTTAACCACACCGTCGAACTGTTCGGGCTGTGCCCGGACCATTCCGGCTGACCGGAGAGACACGGACCGGGAAAGGCGAAGCCGCGAAACGTTCCTCGTGAAACGAAGAAGCGGCGGCGGCCGGCCCCAACCGGGCCCGGCCGCCGCCGTCCTTGTTCTTCTTGCCGCCTTACGCGGCCGCGGTGGCGGCCGCGACCGAGGCGGGCTCGAGTGCGAGCGCGAGCACCTCGCGCACGTCACTCACCGGGTGGACGTCCAGCTTCGCCAGCACCTCGGCGGGCACGTCGTCCAGGTCCGGCTCGTTCCGCTGCGGGATCAGCACGGTGGTGATCCCGGCGCGGTGCGCGGCGAGCAGCTTCTGCTTCACGCCGCCGATCGGCAGCACCCGGCCGGTGAGCGAGACCTCGCCGGTCATCGCCACGTCGGAGCGGACCGGCCGCCCGGACAGCAGCGATGCGAGCGCCGTCGTCATCGTGACGCCGGCCGACGGGCCGTCCTTCGGCACCGCGCCCGCGGGCACGTGCACGTGGACGCCGCGGTCCTTCATGCCGATGACCGGCAGCTCGAGCTCAGCCCCGTGCGAGCGCAGGAAGGAGAGCGCGATCTGCGCGGACTCCTTCATCACGTCACCGAGCTGGCCGGTGAGCGTGACGCCCGACGCGCCCGTCTCCGCGTCGGCGAGCGACGCCTCGATGTAGAGCACGTCGCCGCCCGCGCCGGTCACCGCGAGTCCGGTCGCGACCCCGGGGAGCGCCGTGCGGCGGTCACCCGACGTCAGCTTGGTCTCCGGGGTGAACCGGGGCCGGCCGAGGTAGTCCTTCAGGTTGGCGAGGCCAACCGTAACCGGCAGCGTGCCCGGCTCGAGTGCCTCCTTCGCCGTGACCTTCCGCAGTACCCGGGCGATCGCCCGCTCAAGGGACCGGACGCCCGCCTCGCGGGTGTACTCGGCCGCGATGAGCCGCAGCGCGTCGTCCTCGATGGTGATCTCTTCGGCGTTCAAGCCCGCCTTGGAGAGCTGCCTGGGCAGCAGGTGGTCACGCCCGATGGCGACCTTCTCGTCCTCGGTGTAGCCGTCGAGCTGGACCAGCTCCATCCGGTCGAGCAGCGGCCCGGGGATCCCGTCGAGCACGTTCGCCGTGGCCAGGAAGACCACGTCGGACAGGTCGAGGTCGACCTCGAGGTAGTGGTCGCGGAACGTGTGGTTCTGCGCCGGGTCGAGCACCTCGAGCAGCGCGGCCGCCGGGTCGCCCCGGTAGTCGCTGCCGATCTTGTCCACCTCGTCCAGCAGCACGACCGGGTTCATCGTGCCGGCCTCGCGGATCGCACGGACGATGCGGCCGGGCAGCGCGCCGACGTAGGTGCGCCGGTGGCCGCGGATCTCGGCCTCGTCCCGCACGCCGCCGAGCGCCACGCGCACGAACTTGCGGTCCATGGCCCGGGCGACCGACTCGCCGAGCGAGGTCTTGCCGACGCCAGGCGGGCCGACGAGCGCGAGCACGGCGCCGGAACGACGGCCTCCGACGACCCCGAGGCCACGGTCGCTGCGCCGCTTGCGCACCGCCAGGTACTCGATGATCCTGTCCTTCACGTCGTCGAGCCCGGTGTGGTCCTCGTCGAGGATCCGCCGCGCGCCCGCGATGTCGTAGGCGTCCTCGGTCCGCTCGTTCCACGGGATGTCGAGGATCGTGTCAAGCCAGGTGCGGATCCAGCCGACTTCCGGCGACTGCTCTGAGGTCCGCTCCAGCTTGTCGACCTCGCGCATCGCGGCCTCGCGGACGTTTTCCGGCAGGTCGGCGTCCTCGACGCGCTTGCGGTAGTCGTCTTCCTCCGTGCCCTTGCCGCCGCCGGTCAGCTCGTTCAGCTCCTTGCGGACCGCGGCGAGCTGCTGGCGGAGCAGGAACTCCTTCTGCTGCTTTTCCATGCCCTCGGACACGTCCTTGCGAATGGACTCCGCGACGTCCAGCTCGGCCAGTTGGTCCTTGGCCCACCGGATCGCGGTCTCCAGCCGCTCGGTGATGTCAGCGGTCTCAAGCAGCTGCAGCTTCTGCTCAGCGCTCAGGTAGCTCGAGTACCCGGCCCGGTCGGCGATCGTCGACGGGTCGCTGAGCTGCTGGATCATGTCCACGACCTGCCACGCGCCGCGCTTCTGCAGGGTGGCGATGAGCAGCGACTTGTACTCCTTGGCCAGCTCCTGGGCCCGGCTTCCCGATCCGGTCTCCTCGACGACGGTGCCCTCGACCCACAGCGCCGCCCCGGTCCCGGTGGTCCCGTGACCGATCTTCACGCGCGAGACGCCACGCAGCACGGCGCCGGGCTCACCGCCGGGCAGCCGCCCGACCTGCTCGATGACGGCGAGCGTGCCTGTGCCTGCGAGTCCCCGGTCCCCGATCCTCGGCACGATCAGGACCTGGGCCTTCTCCTCCGAGCGGATACCGGGTCCCCGTCCAAGTCCCGTGCTATTGCGAGCCGCGTCGATGGCGCCGCGGACGTCGTTGTCTGTGAGCTCGATGGGGACAACCATGCCCGGCAGCACCACTTCATCCTCGAGCGGCAGCACCGGCAGTGTGAGCGTTTCGCTCATCAGCCCCTCCTAAAGGTTGAGTCACCTACACTCAAGAAAGAAGAGCTTTCAGTTGTTCCCCGGGCGCTGTCCGCCCACAGCGATCAGGTTTTGCGACGGTTTGCGCGCTCAGTCATCCATAACGGTTCCGCGCCCCGCCTGTTCCCGGCGGCCTGCTCAGCCGGCCTGCACGTCCGGCTCGCCGGGGCTCCGGCAGTTCAGCAGAGGCCGTCGCCAGAGGAGCCGGGTACCGCTGTCGCTGCGCGCTAGAGCAGCTTCGCGCGGTGGGCACCGCGCTCGATGGTGACGGCGGCGGTGTAGCCCTCGCTCGCAATCGGCTTGACCACCCCGACGCGCACCCACTCGAGGCCGTAGTCGGCGATGAGGCGCTGCGCGACGCGCTCGGCCGCGGTCTCGATGAGCCGGAACCTGCCCTCGATGACGACGCACTTGACCGTGTGCGCGACCGCCGAGTAGTCGAGCGCGTCCTTCAGCTCATCCTGGCTGGCCGCCCTGGCCACGTCGGTCGTCATGTCCAGGGAGAAGATAAGCGCCTGCTCGACCTCGCGCTCCCAGTCGTAGACCCCGATGACCGTGGAGACCCGCAGGTCCCTGATCGACACCATGTCTGTCACCCTCTCGATGCTAGTCACCGGGTTGCGGGGCGGGGCAGTGCGGCGCATCGAGGTTCCCTGATGGCACTGAGAACGTGACACCGCTATGGGCGACAAATACGTCACTTGCAGTGATCATTTGCGAGTGTACAGTTATCCCACTTCGGAACGTGCAGCGTTCGACGGCGCGAGGTGAAGGGGTACCCCCGGATGCGCGGCCAGGGCGGGCGCCGAGCGTGTCCGGCGTCAAGCGGAAGGGCGCGGAGAGATGAACCAAGACGCGAGTTCGGAGCTGCACATACCACGATCTGCGCTGCTTACCGTCAACCGCGCCCTGACAGCCATCCACTCCGCAGTCGGGTTGCGCCCCACGCTCGAGGCGATCGCGGACGGCGTGACCGTTTCGACGCCGTACCAGGACGTAGCCGTCACCATCGCCGAGGAGCCGAACGCGGCTGAGCTGCGTGTCATCGCCGTCATCGGTCCGGCAGACGCTGTGGCGCTGCTGCTCAACACGACTTGTCAGCGCACGGCGCTGCTGGAGCACCTGGCCAATGGCGAGGCCTGGGGATCGCTGCGGTTCCTGCCGGCTTTTGAGTCCGCCGATGGCATCACCACCTACAGGCCCGAATACGCGCCGCTCTCCGGCCCGGACGCCTGGCAGCCTCACTATGAGCTGGTGGCGCCGTTGTGCGCGCCGGACGGTGAGCTGATCGGGATGCTGTCGATGGACCGCCCGAGGGACGGGCGCATCCCGCCGGCCTGGGTCAACGACGTGCTGGAGTTGTTCGCCGAGCAGGCCGCGATCGCGATACTCAACGCCCGCCGGCACGAGCAGGCACTGCGGGCAATGCAGACGCTGGAACGTGAGCGGGCGGAACTGCACTCCGCGTTCGCCGATCAGTGCGCCCGCGAGACGCACCTGCGCCACCAGGCCCGGCGCGACCCGTTGACGGGCCTGGCAAACCGGGTCTTGCTCCAAGAGCGACTCCAGGAGCTGCTGGCCGCGCAGACACCGGTAGCGGTGGTTTTCTGCGACCTCGACCACTTCAAGCAGATCAACGACACGCACGGGCACGCCGTCGGTGACGAGGTGCTGCGTGTGACCGGCCGGCGTCTGGCTCAGCACCTGGCGGACGCCGAAGTGGTGGCCCGCGTCGGCGGGGACGAGTTCGTGGTGGTGCTAAGCGGAGTGGACCAGGCAGACTCGGCACTGCTGCTCAAGCGCATCGACCAGGCGTTTGCAGCCGAACCCGTGCATGCCGGAGGGCTCGCTCTGCGCGTGACCTCTTCCCTGGGCCTCGTCTGCGAACCGGATCGGCCAGAGCGCCGGCTCGCGCCGGGGCGGCGGGTCGAGGAACTGCTGAGCCGGGCGGACAGGGAAATGTACGCGCACAAGCGCTCGCGGGCCGCGATGAACCGGCTGCTGACGCGTGTCGAGACACAGAACCCGGCCTTGTAGCGCTCAGCAGGAGCCAGGGCTCGGGCAGCGCCCGCATCCGCAGCCCGCCACGCATCCATACCTGGTAGCACTGAGACTATGACGGACGACAGTGAACTGCGGCCGGCGGCGGAGGCACACCTGCGCGCGCTCGCGGGCGAAAGCGCGCGGCTGCGAGACGACCAGTGGACAGCGATCCGCGCGCTCGTCGCCGCGCGCCGCCGGGCGCTTGTTGTGCAGCGGACCGGGTGGGGCAAGTCGGCGGTGTACTTCGTCGCGACCGCCCTGCTGCGCGCACGCGGCGCCGGGCCGACGGTCATCGTCTCGCCGCTGCTAGCGCTGATGCGCAACCAGGTCGACGCCGCGGCACGGGCGGGCATCCGCGCGCGCACGATCAACTCCGCGAACATGGAGGAGTGGCAGCAGGTCCAGGCCGAGATCCGATCCGGGGCGGCGGACGTGCTGCTGGTCAGCCCGGAACGACTGAACAACCCCGGGTTCCGCGACAACGTGCTGCCGCAACTCACCCAGACCGCCGGGCTGATCGTGATCGACGAGGCGCACTGCATCTCCGACTGGGGCCATGACTTCCGGCCCGATTACCGGAGAATCAAGACGCTGCTCGCGAACCTGCCCGCGGATATCCCGGTGCTCGCCACCACCGCCACGGCCAACGCCCGGGTGACGGCTGACGTGGCAGAGCAGCTATCTCCCGGGGGGACGACCCCCCGTACCCCCCGGTGCGCGCCCGATGGCAACGACCGCCATCGTATCGGGAGCGCGGAAAAGCCTTCCGGAGAGGCGACCCCGCCCACCCCCGGACCCGCGGCCGATGGCAAAGACCGCCATCGTACCGGGCGGGCCGAAGAGCCGCCTGGCTTTGACTCCGACGGCGACGGCGTGCTCGTGCTGCGCGGCCCGCTCGACCGGGAGTCGCTGCGGCTGGCGGTGGTGGCGTTGCCCACCGCTTCCATGCAGCTGGCGTGGCTCGCTGGTCAACTGGGCGACGGCACCCTGCCCGGTTCGGGGATCATCTACACGCTCACGGTCGCCGCTGCGCACGAGACCGCCGCGTTCCTGCGCGAGCAGGGCATCAACGTCACCGCCTACAGCGGCAAGGACGACCAGGCGAAGCGTCTTGCCGCCGAGGACGACCTGCTCGCCAACCGGGTGAAGGCCCTGGTCGCGACCAGCGCGCTCGGCATGGGCTTCGACAAGCCCGACCTCGGGTTCGTGGTCCACCTGGGCGCGCCGCAGTCCCCGGTCGCCTACTACCAGCAGGTCGGCCGCGCCGGGCGGGGCGTCGCCCGCGCCGACGTCGTGCTGCTGCCCGGCCGCGAGGACCGGGACATCTGGGCGTACTTCGCGTCGCTCGCCTTCCCGTCCGAGGGGCAGGTCCGGGCCACGCTCAGGACCCTGGAGGACGCCGGCCGGCCCATGTCCACCGCCGCCATGGAGACCCACGTTGACCTGTCCAGGGGACGGCTTGAGTCGATGCTGAAGGTGCTCGACGTGGACGGCGCGGTGACCCGCACCGCCGGCGGCTGGGCCGCCACCGGCCGACCGTGGGCCTACGACAGGGAACGTTACGAGCGGGTGGCCAGGGAACGAGTCCGCGAGCAGCAGGCGATGCTCGCCTATCAGGCGACCGACGGGTGCCGGATGGAGTTCCTGCGGCGCGAACTCGACGATCCAGAGGCGAAGCCCTGCGGGCAGTGCGACAACTGCGCCGGCCGGCCCTGGACCGCCTCTGTGCCCGAGGCGAGCGAGGCGGCCGCCCGGCAGCGGCTGGCCAGACCCGGCGTCGAGGTGGAGCCACGGAAGATGTGGCCGTCCGGGATGAAAGTGCTCGGGATCGACGCCTCCGGCAAGATTCCCGCTGACCGCACCGCCGAGCCAGGCCGGGCCGTTGGCCGCCTCACCGATGTCGGCTGGGGCGGCATGCTGCGCGGCCTGTTCGCGGAGGGGGCGCCTGACGAGCCGGTCTCCGCACAGCTCACCGATGCCGTGGTCAAGGTTCTCGCCGCCTGGGACTGGAGGCAGCGGCCGGCTTCCGTCGTGACGATGCCGTCCCGGTCACGGCCGTTGCTGATCGGCAGCCTCGGCCAGCGGATATCCGCCATCGGCAGGCTGACCTACCTCGGGGCGATCGGCTACGCGACGCCCGATGGCCCTGGTCCACGGCGGCACAACAGTGCCCAGCGCCTGGCCTCGCTCTGGCGCGCGCTCACCATCTCCGATGAGCTCCGCGAGGCGCTGTCAGGTGCCGCTCTGGACGCTCCCGTGCTGCTCGTCGACGACCAGATCGACACCGGCTGGACGATGACGGTCGCCGCGGCGCTCCTCCGCGACGCCGGCGCCCCTGCGGTCCTGCCGCTGGCGCTCGCGACGACCGCCGGCTAGCGCCATATCCCGCGTCCCCTGTAGATGTGGTCAGGCGACGTAGGGCTCCGCGCCGGTTTCGCTCACCATGGGGCGGCCCGCCACGGCCCAGCCGGTCATGCCGTCGGCCACGTTGACCGTCTTCCAGCCGGCGCCGGCGAGGGCCTGGGCGGCGTAGGCCGAGCGCGCGCCGGACCGGCAGATCACGTAGACCTCCTGGTCCTGCGGGACCTCAGCGGCACGCTCGGACAGCGTCCCGATGGGGATGTGCACGGCGTCTGGTGCGTGCCCGGCGGCCCACTCGTCGTCCTCCCGCACGTCGAGGAGGAATGCCCCGGCCGGCAGGTCAGTCGACATGACCGAGGGACTGGTTTCGTCGGAATGGAGCATGCTTGTTCTCCTCGCGGCACAGGGAGCGGAAAGATAAGGGGTAGCGCGCCAGGCAGGAGCCGTGGACTGTGTGCGCGCTAGCGTATCGCCTCGCCACGCAAGACAGGTGCCAGCTTGCCCCGGTGCATCGCACGTACACGTTGCGCGTCACCGGAGATATAACCCGGATCTAGTCAGACCTGAACCTTTGCGGCGGTGCCGGTTTCCGACTCGGTGATGCCGTAGCGGGCGTAGAAGCGCCGGAGCGGACGCGGCGCCTACCAGTTCGCACGGCCGAGCAGACGCATCGTGGCTGGGACAAGCATGATCCGGACGACGGTGGCGTCCACCAGCAGCGCCACGATCATGCCGACGCCAAGCAGCTTGAGGAACGTAATGCTGGATGCGGAGAACAGGCCGGCGACGATGATGAGCAGCAGCAGCAGCGCCAGGCTGGTGATCAGTCCGCCGGTGCGCTGCAGGCCCGCGGCCACGGCGGCGGTGTTGCCGCCGGTCTCGTCGTAGCGCTCGCGGATCCTGGACAGCAGGAAGACCTCGTAGTCCATGGACAGGCCGAAGACGATGGCCAGCAGCAGGATCGGCATGGTCGGGTCAATCGGGCCGGCGGTGAAGGCCAGCAGGCCGCTCGCCGATCTTGCGCGCCTGGTGGGCCTTGACTACCCGGTCCCCGAGTTACACGGAAACGCGGCGGCGGGGCGCGCGGAGCAGTCCCACGGCGGCGACCGCGAAGGTCACGGCTACGGCGACCTCGTACTTGAAGCGATGCGGAGCCTCGTCCTGAACCACCTTGTGGATGCGGTCCACCACCTTGGGGAACGGCGAGCGGCCGAAGAAGACGACCGACGGCTTGTCGAGGTCGGGCAGCGCCGCGCCGGCCATGCCCGCGAGCACCGCCGCGCGAGCCTCCGGGGGCGCGAGCGCCGTCATGATGCCGATGGCCGCCAGGCCGGCCAGCCCGTCGGGCACCGCCACCTTCATCAAGTTCGGGAAACCCCAGTGCGGTGCCGCGTCCAGGGCGAAGTGGGAAACGACGCCGAGGACGAAGGCCGGAGCGGCTCGACGCGTGACGGCACCGATTACGGCACCGGAGAGCACGTGGTTGGTCACCAGCACGCCTTTAACGTACCTGCCGTCATGCCGTCTCTAACCTGCCCGCGCATGTCGTCCTCAGCACATGACGCGCCACGCCTGGTAGCGTTTCCACCATGCTGGACAGACGATTCATCAGGGATAACCCGGAAGCGGTAAAAGCGGCCGTCCGGGTCAAGGGCATCGACCTGGACGTGGACGAACTGCTCAGCCTGGACCAGTCCAGCCGCGAACTTCAGCGCGAGCTCGACGAGGCCCAGACCAGGCGGAAGGCCTTCGCCAGGGAGTTCGCCAAGGCTGACGAGGCGACGCGGACCAAGCTGAAGGCCGAGCACGACGAACAGGACCTCCACCTGAAGGAGGTCAGGGAACGGCTCGGCAAGGTCAACGAGGAACTGCAGGCGCTGCTGCTGCTCACCCCGACGATCCCCTGGACCGGGTCGCCGGTCGGCGGTGAGTCCGCCAACGCCACGATCAAGGTGTGGGGCGAGCGGCCGGTCTTCGACTTCGCGGTCAAGGACCATGTCGAACTGCTCGAAAACCGCGGCTGGGCCGAGTTCGCCCGGGCGCGGAAGGTCGCGGGCGAGCGGGCCTACGCACTCACCGGCGACATGGTGCTGCTCGAGCGGGCCATGCTGTCCTACGCGCTCGACCACCTGATCTCAACCGGCTCCACCGTGATCTCGGTGCCGTCGATGGTGCGGGAAGACGCGCTCGTCGGCACTGGGCAGTTCCCGGCGCATCGCGAGGAGACTTACGCGCTGCCCGCCGACGACCTTTACCTGGCGGGCACTGCCGAGGTCGCCCTCGTCGGCCTCCACTCCGGCGAGATCCTGGACGCCAAGGCGCTGCCGGTCAGGTACGCGGGAATCTCGCCTTGTTTCCGCCGGGAAGCGGGCAGCGCCGGGCGCGACGTCCGCGGCCTGCTCCGGGTTCACCAGTTCGAGAAGGTCGAGCAGTTCGTCATCTGCGCGGCCGACGACGCGGAGTCCGACCGCTGGCACGCCGAACTGCTTGGCGCCGCCGAGCACCTGGTGCAGGGACTTGAGCTGCACTACCAGATCCTGGAGATCGCCACGGGCGACATGGGCGCGGGCAAGTACCGGATGAATGACATCGAGACCTGGTTCCCGTCGCTTGGCCGGTTCCGCGAGACGCACAGCTGCTCCTCGCTGCACGACTGGCAGGCGCGCCGGGCCAGCATCCGCTACCGCGAGACCGACGGCACGGTGAAGTACGCCTACACGCTGAACAACACCGCGATCGCGACGCCCCGGCTACTCGCCGCTGTCGTCGAGAATTACCAGACCGAGGACCAGCGGGTCCGGGTGCCGCAGGTGCTCCAGCCGTACCTCGGCGGCCGGACCGAGCTGTAGCCCGGCTACCCAGTTCACTAGAAAACCGGAGGGCCGTGCACCGTGGGACGCGAGCGTCGTACGCTGCGAGGCGTGGAACTCCAAGCTGATCGCGTGGCCGAGATCGCCAATCGACCCGTCGCCGAACTTCGCCGCCGGGATGTGGCGATCGCGCTGCTCAGTGTTCCGGCCGAGGACGCGCTCGCCTCGCTGCCGGTCATCAGGCGCGGCCTGCTCGCCGCGGGAAACCCGCTGTCCGCGCCCTTCTGGCAGTCGGCGGAAGCGATTCTGCACAAGATCAGCTCCCATGACGCGACGTTCGGCGATGTGCACGGCTGGCTCGAGGCCACTGGCACGGAGCCAACCGGCATCATCGGCCTGCACGTGTGGGAGGAGCCGTCCGCCCGGAGCCCGCTCCAGGAGGAAATGCACGCCAGGCTGGTCAGCTACCTCGAAGAACGGCTGGCCGCCGGGGAGATCGATCCTGACCAGCTCGCCGCGGGCGATAAGGCGGCGCGGCAGGAGTACCTGGCGTTGCAGGAGCAGTGGATGACCGCGCCGCTGGCAGACGGCAGGGTGCCGATGACGGTCCTGCTCGACGAGCAGGACGAGGCCTTTCTCGCGGACTGGGCGGCAGCCGACGCCGAGGCGCGCACCGCGCTCCAGTCCGTGCTAGACCGCGCCGGGTCGCGCCCGCTTCCTGCCGCGGAGCTGAGGTCCACGGCGACGAGGCTGCGCGCGGACATCGCCAGGCCGGGATGGCCAGGCCAGATGCTCGTCTCGTTCAGCGGGCGCACCGCGGACGATCTCCCTGCGGACGACGCTGAGCTGTGGCTCACGCTGGCCACCTCCGTGGCCTCGCCGCAGGGCGGCCCGCCGCTGTCCGACGAGGACAGGGAGTTCGCCCGCGCCATGGAGTGGGCGGAGGACGAAGACCTCAAGTTCGGCGATGACATCGATGAGCCGGAAGCGGACAGCGAACCAGACGAACTGTCGGCCGCGATCGCGGCGGTCTGCGCCCTTGACCACTTCGACTGGCTGGCGGTCATGTCGGCGCTGATTACCGGCGGCCCGGGAACGCCCGCCTCGGCCGCTGACCTCGCCAGGTACGTCAGGGACTTCGATCCCGACGAGGTGATAGGCCCGGTCGGTGCGGGTACCGGCGTCAGCGCGCCGCGAGACGGCGGGGATGACAAGATTGCCGAGGACACCGAGTTCGGTGACGAGGACTTCGACGACGACGAGTTCGATGACTACGATGACGACTTCGACGAACTGAGCGTCGAGGGGCTCTTCCTGCACGTCACCGCGATGTGGTCGGTGCTTGGCGCCATCGACTCGGACGACCGGCTCACCCCGCTCGGCTGGTGGGGCCTGCCGGAGGCCATGCGCCGCGCCTGGACGGAATAGCCCGTCGGCTCAGGCCCGCCTCAGGCCGCGACCGCCCGTTTGGGAGCCTGCGGAATCAGACCGTTTCTGGCGTACCTGTTGCCGGATCTTGCCTGGTCACCGGCATGACTGCAGGCCGGAGCGTCGCGAATTCAGCAGACTCCTAGTCGCGGTCGGCGTCGGTTGGCTCAGCGGCGGACTCGGCGTTCGCCTCCGCTTCGGCGGCCGCCGCCATCGCGGCCCGGTGGGCCGCCAGGCCGCGCAGCGGTCGCTGGCTGACCCCTTCGCTGGCGCCCTCCGCCTCGGTTTCCTCCGGCGGCGGCCCGATCTTGCGGAACTGCTTGTTCATCGAACGGAGCAGGAATACCAGGGCGAGCCCGATCCCGGCCACGACGACGAATCCGAGCAGCCCTGGCTCCACGTCGTTGAGCGACGAGGAGTTGCTGGTGCCGCTAGCCAGCACCATGGCGAGGAACGTCACAGGGTAACACTCTCCCGGATACCCGCGAAAAGGTCATCTTCCGGCAGCTCGGTATCGACGAGCGACCTAGCTAGATGATAGTCCTCGGTCGGCCACGCGGCGCGCTCGACGTCGCGCGGGCAGGCAAACCACGAGCTGTTCGGGTCGATCTGGGTGGCGTGCGCGCGCAGCGCGTCGTCGCGAACCTCGAAGTAGTCGGCCGCGGTCACCCTGGTGGTGATCTCCAGTGTCCGGTCACCGCGCTCCAGGCGCTTGCGGGCGCGTTCCTCCCACTCCGCGAAGATCTTGGAGTACGGCGAGTCCAGGCCCCGCCGGATCAGTTCCTCGTGCATGGCGACGTACTTGGCCTGGTGGAACGAGACGAAGTAGTACATCTTGAGCGGCTGCCACGGCTCTCCGCCGGCCTCCGGATACTGGTCCGGGTCAGCCGCCGCCTCGAACGCCTCCACGGCCACCTGGTGGGTCATGATGTGGTCCGGGTGCGGGTAGCCGCCTCGCTCGTCGTAGGTCAGGATCACGTGCGGGCGGAAGTCACGCATCAGCCGGACCAGCGGCGCCGCGGCCTCGTGCAGCGGGACGAGGGCGAAGCTGCCGTCGGGCAGCGGCGGCTTCGGGTCGCCTTCCGGCAGGCCCGAGTCGACGAAGCCAAGGAACCGCTGCTCGACGCCGAGGATCGCGCGGGCCTGCGCCATCTCTTCGCGGCGGATGTCCGGCAGGTTCGCCAGCACCTCGGTCCGGTCCATCGCCGGGTTCAGTATGCTGCCGCGTTCGCCGCCTGTCATGGTGGCGACGAGGACCTCTACGCCCTCACGCGCGTACCTGGCCATCGTCGCGGCGCCTTTGCTCGACTCATCGTCCGGGTGCGCGTGCACCGCAAGCAGTCGGAGCTTGACGGCATCCGCCGGAGAGTACGGGGCGTCATCACCCCGGGCGATATCTACCTCGCTGGCTGACAAGCTGGCCTTCCTCCGTGTGTTCTCAGTCTCTTTACCGGAACGTCGGCCCGGTTTAGCGGATTCCCCGGCGGGAACGCTGGGCCGGAGGCTTTGCGAAAACGCCACGCCGCCTGCCAGGCGCACTTGACTAGTTCGCGGCAGTGGCCGACTCTTGTTAGCCTCAGAAGATTACCCCCGGAGACCGACTGGCTCCTCGGCGGAGGATAGCAATTCCCTGCGCCCTGGATACAGCCAGCACGCAGGGGCCAGAAGAGTCCTGCGTTGTACTGAGGAGTGCCCGTGACCGAGACGCGCGACGACAGCGTCACCTGGCTAACCCAGGAGGCGTACGACCGGCTGAAGACCGAGCTCGACTACCTCTCCGGACCTGGCCGCATGGATATCGCAAAGAAGATCGAAGCGGCCCGTGAAGAGGGGGACCTGCGCGAGAACGGCGGTTATCACGCGGCCAAGGAAGAGCAGGGTAAGCGGGAGGGCCGCATCCTCCAGTTGCAGCAGATCCTGGAGAATGCGCGGGTCGGAGAGCCGCCCAGGACCGACGGCATCGTCGGTCCTGGCATGACTGTGACCGTCCGGTTCGTCCGCGACGACGAGGAGGTCACCTTCTTGCTCGCCTCGCGCGAGGAGAGCGGCGCGCCGATCGACGTTTACTCCCCGAAGTCCCCGCTCGGTGCCGCGATCACCGGCAAGAAGGTCGGCGAGCAGGCCACCTTCTCGCTGCCCAACGGCCGCTCGACAACCGTCGAGATCCTGGAGGCCGTGCCCTACGCCGGCGCGTAAGACAGCAGCGGGCGCCCGGCGGCAGACCTGCCGCCGGGCGCCCGTTTCGTTCCGCTCCTGGAGCTCGCTGAATTACACCGCTTGAGCGCGTAACTCGCGTCGAGATCTGGTCGGCGACCTGGGGAAATGGCTCTCCAAGCCGCGGTAATCGAGCGAGCTCCTACCCGATCAGTGCCTCGGCCTCGGGGGCCGCGACGCCCTCCTCGCCCGGGGTTCCCCGGCCGCGCAGCGGCACTTCCCTGATGAGGAACGCCAGCAGGAAGATCAGCACGGCCGCTGGGGTCACCCACAGGAACACGGTCTGCACCGCGTGGGCGATGCCGTTGTATACGACCTCCCGCACAGCCGGCGGAAGGCTGGTCACCGTCGTCGGGTCGAGCGAGGCGCTGCTGACGCTCGCCCCGGCGGCCCCCGCGGCGCTGCCCATCGCTTCGGTCAGCTTGTGCGCGAAGATCGCCCCGAACGCGGCGACGCCGAGCGAACCGCCCATCTGCTGGAAGAACATGCGGGCGCTTGACGCCACCCCCATGTCCTTCAGATCGACGCTGTTCTGCGCGATCAGCGACATCATCTGCATCATGCAGCCCATGCCGAGGCCGAGCACCACGTAGTCGATGCCCGTCTGCCAGCGCGAGGTGGTCACCCCGATCCTGCTCAGCAGGAACATGCCTACCGCCATGACCAGGCCACCGACGATCGGGAATATCCGGTACCTGCCGGTCTTGCTTGTCAGCACGCCGGCCACGATCGAGGTGAGCGCCGAGCCCACCATGAGCGGCGTCATGAGCAGCCCGCTAACCGTCGGCGAGGCCCCCTGCACGGTCTGCTGGTAGAACGGCAGGAAGGTCATCGCGCCGAACAGCGCCAGGCCGACAAGGAACGTCAGCACCATGGTGACCGAGAAGTTCCGGCTCTTGAACACATGCAGCGGGAGCATCGGCTCCGCCGCCCGGCGTTCGGTCCTGATGAACCTGGCGAGCGCGGCCAGTGCGATCACCAGCAGCCCGATGATCTCCGGGGAAACCCAGTGGTACTCCGTGCCGCCCCAGGTCGCGAGCAGGATGACCGCGGTGGCGACCACGCCGAGCAGGATGCCGCCCGAGTAGTCGATCCGGTGCTCGACCCGGCGGGCCGGCAGCTTCATCAGCGCGAACAGGTAGACGAGGGCCGCACCTCCGAGCGGGAGGTTGATGTAGAAGATCCAGCGCCAGGAGAACGTGGTGGTGATCCACCCGCCGACCAGCGGGCCTCCGACTGTGGCCAGCATCATGACGACCATGAAGTAGCTCATGTACTTGCCGCGCTCGCGGGGCGGCACGATCTCGCCGATCGTCGCCATCGCGCCGACCATCAGGCCGCCGGCGCCAAGTCCCTGGATCGCGCGGAAGGTGATGAGCTGCGCCATCGAGTGCGACAGGCCGGACAGCGCGGAGCCGGCCAGGAAGATGATGATGGCGGCGATGAAGAACTTCTTCCGCCCGTACATGTCGCCGAGCTTGCCGTAGAACGGCGTAGTGATGGTGGACGCGAGCACGTAGGCGGTGACCACCCAGGACAGGTGCGTCGCCCCGCCCAGGTCGCCCACGATGCGCGGCAGCGCGGTGCCCACGACCAGCTGGTCGAGCATCGCGAGCAGCATCGCCATCAGCAGGCCGGGCAGGATGATCATGATCTGCTTGTGCGTCAGGAACCCGCCCGCCCCCGCGGGCCCGTCGGCGACGGTCACTCCCGGCACGCTGTCGTCCCCTGACCCAGGGACGCTCACGCCCGTTGCCTCACTCACTTGTTCTCCTCAGGCCCCTCAACGGCCACCGCGGCCTCGCACCCCATCCGGTCAAACTTACTTGCCGCCCGGCTAGTCTTTTCTACGTCAGAAAAGCTATATTGCTTACTAACCGGCCGTCAAGTAGATTCCGCGAAGCGGAAGGTGGCCGGACGGAGACTTCCGGCCGAGGAGCGGCCGGCGATCCGCGCAGGTAGGTGGAGAGGCACGGCACGAGGATGGAAGAAGCACAGAGCGAGCAGGCGCACGCCGGCCGACGGGGTGACACCCGGACCCGCATCCAGCAGGTCGCGCTCGAGCTTTTCGCGGAACAAGGCTACGAACGGACCTCGCTGCGCGAGATCGCCGAGCGCCTCGGCGTCACCAAGGCCGCGCTCTACTACCACTTCAAGTCCAAGGAAGACATCGTCCGCAGCTTCACCGAGGACTACTTCGAACGCATCGACGCACTCATCGCGTGGGGCAGGAGCCAGCCGCCGGGGCCGCGGACCGCTCAGGAACTGCTCGACCGCTACATCACGATCGTCATGGAGAGCGGCGAGGTCTTCCGGTTCCTCGAGCGCAACCAGGCCACCATTCACGGCACCGAGGACGGCAAGCACCGGTTCACCCAGTTCCGGCCCCGCCTGGCGGCGCTCATGGAGATCATCACCGGCGCTGACGCCACCCCGCGCTCGCGGATCCGGGCCGCCGCCGCTATCTTCGCCGTCAGCACCTCGTGCATGTTCTTCATGAAGGACGCGCCGGAGGCGGACCTGGACGCGGTGCTGCCCTCTCCCCCGAGCCAGGACGAACTCCGCAAGATCGTGCTCGAACTCGCCACCGATCTCGCCAGCGACGTGGTCTCCGAGCTCAGCTGAAGGCCTGGCCGAAGACTCAGCTGAAGGCGAGGTTGTACCCGGCGGCCTCCAGCGTCTCCTTGACGTGCTGGCAGTGCTCCGGGCCGCGGGTCTCGACCTGCAGGACCACTTCGACCTCGTCGACTCGCAGGGTCGGCGCGAGGCGCTCGTGGCTTACCTCGAGGACGTTCGCCCCGAGGTCCGCGAGCAGCGCGAGCAGTGCGGCGAGCGAGCCGGGATAGTCGGGGACCCGGCAGCGGAAGCCCAGGAACCGCCCCGCGGCGGACAGCCCGTGCCGCAGCAGTTTGGACAGCAGCAGCGGATCGATGTTGCCGCCGGAGAGCACGACCACGACGGGCGGCTGGAACTCGCCAAGGCCGTCAAGCAGCGCTGCCACCCCGGCCGCACCTGACGGCTCGACCACCTGCTTGGCGCGCTCGAGACACAGCAGCAGGGCACGGCTGAGCGCCGCCTCCGACACGGCCACGATCCGGTCGGCGGACGCGGCGAGGATGGCGAAGGGGATCTCGCCCGGCCGCTGTACCGCGATGCCGTCGGCCATCGTGGGCGCGCCGACGACCTGAACCGGCGCGCCGGCCGCGAGCGAGGCGACAAGTCCCGGCACCGCCTCCGCCTGCACGCCGACCACCCGCACGTCGGGATCAAAGGATTTCACCGCGACCGTGATCCCCGCCGCCAGCCCGCCGCCGCCGACCGGGACAACGATCGTCCGGACACCCGGGCACTGCTCGATGATCTCGAAGCCGAGCGTGCCCTGACCCGCCACGATGTCGGGGTGGTCGAACGGGTGGATGAACACCGCCCCGGTCTGCGCGGAGAACGCAAGCGCCTCCGCGAGGGCGTCCTCCACCGTGGACCCGTGCATGATCACCGTGGCGCCGTAGGCCGCGGTCGCTTCCACCTTCGGCAGCGGCGCCCGTTCCGGCATGACCACGGTGGCCATGGTGCCGAGCAGTCCGGCGGCGAACGCAACGCCCTGCGCGTGGTTGCCCGCGCTTGCCGCCACCACGCCGCGGGCGCGCTCCGCGTCCGACAGCCTGGCGATCCTCGTGTACGCGCCGCGCACCTTGAACGATCCGGTTCGCTGCAGGTTCTCGCACTTCAGGTAGACCGGGCCGGCCAGCCGGTCGGACAGCACGCGGGAGTACAGCATCGGGGTCGGCGTGATGATATCGGTAAGCAGCTCACGAGCCGCGACGATGTCATCCGCCTGCACAAGGGGAGAAATCGTTGCCACACCACGGAACACTAACGCCCGCGACGGACCCCTGAGATGCGAGCACGCGCGTACCCGACATATGGTCGGGAGAGTGCAGCAGAGTAGCGAGGAACTCAACGCAAGCGCTCCGAACGGCAGGCCGGCCACACTGGGCGACCTGAAGGCGAGCGGTCACCTCTATCGCACCGTCAAGCAAGAGATCAGAGAGAACCTGCTCACGCGCATGCGCGCGGGGCAGAACAGGTTTCCCGGCATCGTCGGCTTTGACCAGACTGTGCTCCCCCACGTCGAGCGCGCGCTGCTCGCGGGGCACGACATCATCCTGCTCGGGGAACGCGGCCAGGGGAAGACGCGGCTGATCCGCACCCTGGCGGAACTGCTCGACGACTGGACGCCGGTGATCGCCGGCTGCGAGATCAACGACCACCCGTACGCGCCGGCCTGCGCCCGCTGCCGCCGGCTCGCGGCGGAACTCGGCGACCAGCTGCCCGTCTCGTGGCGGCACAAGTCCGAGCGCTACGGCGAGAAGCTCGCCACGCCCGACACCAGCGTCGGGGACCTGATCGGCGATATCGACCCGGTCAAGGTGGCCGAGGGCCGCACCCTGGGCGACCCGGAGACCATCCACTTCGGCCTGGTGCCGCGCACCAACCGGGGCGTCTTCTGCCTGAACGAACTGCCCGACCTGGCCGAGCGCATCCAGGTCTCCCTGCTCAACGTGCTCGAGGAGCGCGACATCGGAGTCCGCGGCTACTCGCTCCGGCTTCCGCTCGACATCGTGCTCGTGGCCAGCGCGAACCCCGAGGACTACACCAACAGGGGCCGGATCATCACGCCGCTGAAGGACCGGTTCGGCGCCGAGGTCCGCACTCACTACCCGCTTTCGCTTTCCGACGAGCTCGAACTGATCGACCAGGAGGCCGCGGTCGCCTGGGACGGCCGCGACCCGGGCGCCGAACTGCCTGTACACCTGGTCGAGGTGATCGCGCGGTTCACCCGTCTGGTCCGTGAGTCGCCGGCCGTCGACACCCGCTCCGGGGTCTCGGCCCGGTTCGCGATCGCGGCGGCGGAGTCCGTGGCCGCGGCCGCGGTGCGCCGTTCCGCGCTAGTCGACGTAGCGCGGGGCGCGGATGCAATCGACGAGGTGCCCGTCGCCCGGGTCGCCGACCTGCCCGGCGTCGTCCCGACGCTGCGGGGCAAGGTCGAGTTCGAGGTCAGCGAGGAGGGCCGCGAGGAGGAGATCCTCAACCACCTGCTGCGCCGTGCGATCGCGGAGACTTTCCGCGCCCGGCTCGGCGGCGCCGACCTGTCCGGGCTGCTCGCCAAGTTCGAGGAAGGCGGGTCGATCGAGTCGGGCGAGCTTGTCTCGGCGACGGAACTGCTCCGCCGCACCGGCGAGGTCCCCGGGCTGGCACGGATCATGGCCAGGCTCGGCATGGAGGGCAGGGAGTCCTTCGGCGAGGCCGCGGCGGCCATCGAATTCGTCCTTGAGGGCCTGTACCTGATCCGCCGGCTGTCCAAGGACGTCGCGGATGGAACGACCACATACCGGACATAAATAGATCGGGAACCAACCCATGATCATCCCGAACGGTTCGTGTTTCACCCCCACGCGCATGGCTGTGGCAGCGAGCCGGCTATAGGCGGCTGGTTGTCACATCCATCCGGTGGCGTGGTGCGGGCGCGGCGGGCGCATGTGGCAGGACGGAGCAACGAAGATGAGCAACTACCGCTACGGGGCCTACGACGACGGTCCCGATCCGCTGGCGCCGCCCTATGACGTCCGTGAGGCGCTCGACGAGATGGGCGAGCGGATCCTGGGCGGCGACAACCCGCGGGACGCGCTCCGCGACCTGTTGCGCCGCGGCTGGCAGGAGCGGCGCGGCCTGGACGACCTGATGCGCCGGGTGCGCGAGCGGCAGCGCGAGCTGCGCAACGCCGGACGGCTCGACGGCATGCTCGACCAGGCACGCGAAATGCTCGACGAGGCCCTTGAGGCCGAGCGCGGCGCGCTGTTCCCTGACCCCAGCGACGACGCGCGGCTCCGCGAGGCGGAACTCGACGCGCTGCCGAATGACACCTCGCGGGCAATCCGGCAGCTAGCCGACTACGACTGGCGGTCGGCTGAGGCGCGGCGGAAGTTCGAGGAACTGCGCGACCTGCTGCGCAGGGAGGTACTCGACAGCCAGTTCAAGGGCATGAAGCAGGCGCTCGAGAACCCGGACCCCGCGGCCATGCAGCGGGTCAAGGACATGCTCGCCGACCTGCGGCAGATGCTCAACGCCGACGCGCGCGGCGAGCACACGCAGCAGGACTTCGACGGCTTCATGGCCAGGTACGGCGACATGTTCCCGGACAATCCCGGGAACCTGGAGGAGCTCGTCGACTCGCTGGTGCGCCGGATGATGGCCGCGGAGCGGCTGCTGAACTCCCTGTCGGACGAGCAGCGCGAGGAACTCGCGAACCTGATGGCCCAGGCGATGGAGGACGCCGGCCTCGCCGCGGAGCTTTCCGCGCTCGGCGACGCCCTGCGCGCCCGCCGCCCCGAGCTTGGCCAGCCACAGGGCGGAGTGCGGATGCCCGGCGGCATGCCGCTCGGCCTCGGCGACGCGACCAGTGCCGTCGCTGACATGGCCGACCTTGCCGACCTGGAATCCGCGCTCGGTCAGGACTACGCAGGCGCCAGCCTGGACGACGTCGACGAGGAGGCGGTCCGCCGCGCCCTCGGCAGGCAGGCGGTCGATGACCTCCAGGCGCTGCGCAGGCTCGAGCGCGAACTCCAGCGGCAGGGCTACCTGACCAGCGACGGCGGCAATCTGGAACTCACGCCGAAGGCTGTCCGCCGGCTCGGTGACACCGCGCTGCGGCGGGTGTTCGCCGGCCTGGAAAACGGCATGCGCGGCGGGGATCACGACAGGCACGACGCCGGCCAGGCCGGCGACCTGACCGGGTCCACCAGGGAATGGGAGTTCGGCGACGAGCAGCCGATCGACGTGCCCGCGACCGTCCGCTCCGCCCTGCTGAGGTCGGCGGCGGAGGAGGGAGCAAGCGCATCCGTTCGGCTGACTGCGGGGGATTTCCGGGTGGCGGAAACCGAACGGCGATCTGCGGCGGCGGTGTGCCTGCTTGTCGACCTTTCCTACTCGATGGCACTGCGCGGGACATGGGCGGTGGCGAAGCAGACCGCACTGGCGCTGCACGCGCTGCTGCGGACCAGGTACCCGCAGGACGCCATCCAGGTCGTGGGCTTCTCCAACTACGCGCGCGAACTGCACGAGACCGAACTCGCCGGCCTCGGCTGGGACATGGTCCAGGGCACCAACCTGCATCACGCGCTGATGATCGCGGGCCGCCACCTGGACAAGCACCCCGAGCACGAGCCCATCGTGCTGATCGTCACGGACGGCGAGCCGACCGCGCACCTGATGCGAGACGGCAGGCCGTGGTTCGACTGGCCGCCCGCGCCGGAGACGATCGAACTGACGCTGGCCGAGGTGGACAAGATGACAAGGCGGCACGCGGCGCTGAACATCTTCATGCTCGCCGACGACGAGCGGCTGGCGGCGTTCGTCGACGACGTGGCAAAGCGCAATGGCGGCCGGGTGCTGCGCGCCGCGCCGGAAAGGCTGGGAGAATACGTGGTCAGTGACTTTCTTCGTACCCGCGGCGCTCGCCGCAAACGATAGATTCAACCCGCACGGAACATGGCGGCGGGGCGCGCCTGCCGCTGGGCTGCTTTTTGTCCTTTCCTTGCCGCCGCAGCCCGACGGCTGGCGGGTCAGGACCGGGAGCGCGGGTGGCTGAAGAAGGCCGCGACGAGACGGGAAAAGGAGCCGGGCGGCCGGTAACGGCGGCAGCCGGGGCACAGCGCGCATTCTGACCCGGCGCGGTAGTGCTCGTGCGCGATCCGTGCGTGGCCGCAGCGGCAGGCCACGTCGCCCGCCTTGTCCCGGTGCATGTAACTTTCATACCGCGCCGGCGTGCGTACTAGATCCCGGCACGGTCACGCAGCGCGGACTGGAATACCTCAAGGACGCGCGGAGTGACCACCGACGCCGCAAACCGGAAGGCGCGCCGCCGGCCCGCGCGCCCCATTCTCTCCGCGCGCCCCTGGTCGTCGAGCAGGCTGTCGATGGCCATCGCGAGCGCGCCGGGGTCGGCCGGCGGCACACGCAGCCCGGTGACCCCGGGCTCGACGAGTTCCCTGAGACCGCCGATGTCCGAGGCGATCACGGGCCGCCCGACGAGCATGGCCTCCGCAGCCACCTGTCCCATCGGCTCGTCCCAGGTCGACGGCACGACGACGACGGACGAGTGGCTCAGTGCCGCCATCGCCTGCGGGTACGGGACGTTCACGGCCGTGACCACGCCCGGCTGGCCAAGTGGCGGCGTATCGGCCCTTGGCGTGCCGAGCAGCACAAGCGGAACCCGCGTCCGCATCCTGCGGTGCGCCTCAAGCAGGACGTCAACCCCTTTATGCGGGCCGAGCGCGCCCATGAACATCACGTAGCCGTCGTCGGCCGGCAGGAACCCCGGCCGCGGCGTCGCCGCGGCAAGTTCCCTGACGCCATCCGGGATCATGCTGGGCAGCACGACGATCTGACGGCCTGCTGGCAGTACCGGTGCGGACTGCCGCGCCACGGGACCGAACGCGAGGTAGCGGTCCGCCCGGCGGTGCAGGAACCGTGTGCCGCGGTGCAGGCCGGCGATCGCCACTCCCTTGGCCGCTCCGTACTGCCTGGGGGCACAGGCCAGGCACCTGCCGAGCGCGGGTCCTGCGCACTGACCGGCGTGCGCGGCTGGCTGAAGCGTCTTGCGCGGACACGCGAGCCCGTAGTCATGCAAGGTCACGATGTGCGCAGGCCCCTTACTCGGATGGTAGAGCGGGAAGAAGGAGTACTGGAGCCAGTTGTGGCTCTGCACCACATCAGGGCGCTCGCGCCGGATGACACGGCGCAGGGCCGCCACCGCCCCCGGGTCGGGCGCGGGCGGGTGGAACGGGTGCTGGTCGTCGGCGTACAGGCCGGTCAAGCGCTGGCTGAGGCTGCGGATCCGTACGACCCTGACGCCATCGACGATTTCCTCGGCGGGCAGGGCGCCGGGCCTGAGCGTGACGACTGTGACCGTATGGCCAAGCCGTTGCAGTTCCGCGGACAGCGTGGCGACGTGCCGCTCAAGCCCGCCGATCGCGGGGAAATACAGGTCAGTCAGTTCCAGGATGCGCAACGGCCGTCCCCTTCCGCTGGCCGGCTGTCCGGTTTGCACGCTTTCGTTCTCCCGTCCAGGCCAAGCAGCACGGGAATGCTGGCGAGCGCGCCGAGCACCTGCGCGCCGAGCCAGCCGAGGCCCGCACCTGCAACCCCGAACCTTGGCATCAGGCACCACGCGCCGACTGCCGTGACGACCAGGATCCCGAGGTTAATCGCAGCGGAGTAGCCGAGCCGGCTCGTCGCACGGCAGACCGCGACCGCGACATTGGACACAGCGTCAGGCACGGCGGAAATGGCAAGAAGGACGAGCAGTTCGTATCCGGCGCCGATATACGCGTGGCCGAAAATGCCGAGGACCAGCTTTCCGCTTGCGACCATGGTCAGCATGATTGGCAGGAGGAGGAAGGAGGCCACGCGGAAGGCCTTCACGACGGTACAGCGCAATTCAGAACCGGAACGCACGCTTTCCGCGAAAAGCGCGACTGAAATCGAGGGACTCACCATGAAGAAAACGCTGCCGATCATCCAGGTAATGTAGAAATAGGCGTTCGGCCCTGCGCCGAGGCGAAGCACCACAAGAACCGGCAGCAGCAGCGGCGTCACCTGTCCCCCGATGCCGGTCAGGTGCTGTCCGACGAGGTGCCGGAGGTAGTCGCTTCCTTGCCCCTGCCGCCGCGGCGCACGCTCGTCCCGCGCGCCGTCACGACGCGTGGCTGAGCCTGTGCCGCCCGGCCCGGCTGGTGCGGCCGGCGCGCCTGACGCGGCCGGCTCGGCCGAGGGAGGCGCGGCGCCGAGCCCCAGTCGCGGCAGCAGCCAGAACCCGCAGATAGCCACACCCGTGACGGAACTGGCCACCCACGCCACGACGATCCCTTGCGCACCAAGGCCAACCGCGCACAGCGGCACCACAAACAGCACCTTGAGCAGGCTCACAAGCCCCTGGACCGCGAACAGCCCGTCGGAGCGCCGGGCCGCGATGAACGCCGTGCAGCAGATGTTGAGCACGCTCCAGGCCGCGGCGCCGGCCACCGCGAGCACCGCCGCACCCGCCGCGCTGAAGAACGAGCCGTAGCTCACGGAATGCGCGAACATCAGGACGACCACCGTCGCGGCGATCGCCGTGACCCCGGCTGTGGCGGCGCACGTTCTGGCGAGGAAAGCCGTCCATGCCCGGGACCGCTCGTATGCGTGCAGTCGCTCGACGAGCATGGCCGCGGGGCCGGGGTAGGCGAACAGGGCCACGGTCGAGCACAGCGAGATGACCGCGCTCGCGAGGCCGACCTGGGCGGTGCTGAAGGCCCGCGCGGCGACCACCCAGAAAACATAGCCAAGGCCTGCCGTCGCGACCGTCGACGACATCAGGAACAGGCTGTTGCGCACCAGGCTGTCGCCGCGCGCGGCCTGAACGTACGCCCGCGCCCGCTGAACGGGCATGACCCGGGCGGTCATCGTGAGCGTTCCCCGCACGCACCGCGCGTGCCGCGTGCCGTCGCGGTCACTGACAGGCCTGGCGCTGCTGACTGGCACGGACATCGGCGTTGACCGACCAGGTCTCAGGGGCCTGCGGGTTGGCACCGCCCAGTTCTGTCAGGGTCAGCACGACGCGGTACGCGCAGGCCCCCGGTGGCGGGGGAATGGCCAGGCTGCCCCGGATGGTGCTGTCCGCGCCGGCCCGGATGGTCTGCGGCGCGGCGAGCGCGTACTGCCTGCCGCCGCCGGTCCAGTCGGCGGTCAGCAGGAACGTAGCGGTGCCCGGCTGCTCGTGCCTGATCTGGAAGGGCAGGGTGAGGCCGGCCTTGCCGACCGCGATGACTCCGTCCGTGCGCGCTCCCGTCCAGGCCAGCCACGTGTACCCGGCGGGCGCGGGGTGCGACGCGCGCACATAGGCGAACGCACCGCCGGCCAGCAGGACAGTGCCCGCCGCAACGCCGCCGACCGCGTACCACGCGCCGCGGGACGCCGCGCCACCGGGCTCGTCAGGCACGCTGAGCACGTCCGCCGGCTCGCCGGGGGAGGACGAGTCCCGCTCACCGGCCGTACGCCGCAGCCGTACCTGGGCGATCGCCGCGAGCGCGGCGCAGGCAAGCAGCAGGCAGGCGTACACGCTGACGGCGGTGATCCGCACCCGGATCGCGTTGAGCAGCAGCGCCGCGATGACAAGCCACACCGCGCTGAGCGCGACGGCAAGGCCGCCGAACGCGGCCGCGTCAACGGTGCGCCGCGCCCGCAGCGCCCCCAGGGTCAGCGCCCCTGGGACGCCGAGCAGGACGGGCACGGCCACGACGGCCCGGGCCGGCCCGGCGGGCACGAGCGCGGCCAGTGCGAGTGCCGCGAAGACCGCGAGCAGGTAGCAGGGCCAGCCCTCCGACCAGGAGAACCACGGGCGGCCTGGCGAGTGATCCGGGGGACGGGGCGGGTCGCTCACCGTGCCAGCTCCAGCTTCGCGTGCAGCGGCACCGGCTTCGCCCGGTAGGGCACGCTGGCGATCGGCAGGTCCATCCGGTACACCGCGTAGTTGTCCGACTCGAACACCTCAGTCATCCAGAGCACTCCGTTGAACTTGGCCAGCCGCCCTGCGAAGACGGGCCGTCCGTCCGGCAGCACGAAGCCGCCGGGCTCGGTTCCCTCGAAGTAGATCCCTACCTCCGGCACGTCGGTCGCCATGCGCTTGTCCACGACCAGGTAGCGGAAGCCGCCCGACGTCAGGTCCGCGATAAGGAACGGCGGCCCGAGCGACTGACCGGGCTCGTCCGTGTACAGGTCCCACACCGGGAACCCAGTGGACGGCTCGGCGAGGTCCTGCAGGCCGTACGAGGCCATGAGGAGCCCCGTGTACCGGTCGGTCACGACGTTGTTGCCCGCGCCGAAGGTGGCGAGGAACCACTGCGTCATCGCGTTGAGTTCCGCGGTGTCGGAGCGCGCGTCGGAACCGAAGAGGTAAGGACCTGGGAACCGGTACGACGCGTCGAGCCCCGCCGCCGTACCGCCGACCAGGCAGGTGACCGTCAGCGCGGCCAGCACCCCGCGGGCCGTGACCCTGCCCGGCGCCCTTACCCGCCGGCCGGCCCAGTCGACCAGCGAGACCGCGACCGGCGCGGCCACGATCGCCAGGCCGATCCAGCTGATCGCCCAGGTCCGGCGGGCGCCCTCGGCGCCCGCAGGCGAGAGGACGAACAGCGTCGAAGGGAAGTACACCAGGCCGACAGCGGCACAGGCGAGCAGCAGCGCCCGCGTACTCCCCCTCGGTAGCCGGGTCACTCCGGAAGCTTCCTGAGGCACGCGGGTCACTGCGAGAGCTTTTGTCGTGCGGGAGCGGGCGCGATGAAATGGCGCCCTTTGCCATCGCGGCCGGTCCCGTACGACATCGGGGAGTAGCTCTCCCTGAAGACTGAGCCGCCGTCGGATCAGCAACAGGCCGCCAGCCGCCGCACCAAGCGCGACGATCGTCACCCCGTACGCGGCCATGTGCTCCCACCAGGGGGAAAGCGACCCGGAGAAAAGCTGGCGGCCGGAGGAACTGCCTGCCGCCAGCCCCACGAGCTGTGACAGCCCCGCCCCCAGGTAAGGCGACAGGTAACCGATCGTGTCCGGCGCCACGAACGCGATCCACGCGGATATGGCCACGGCCGTGAACGCGGTCAGGCACCACGCGGTCGCGGCCGTGCGCTTCCAGCCCTCGGACCTCGCGACGCGCGGCAGCGACAGCGCTACCGAGACAACGGCCATGACCGCGGTCAGTTCGATCGTCGACAGGTGATGGGTGACGACGCAGCCGAGCGAAAGCACCGCGGTGACGCAGCACCACGCTCTGCGGGGCGGCCCCGGCCGGGACCTGATCGCCTGCGCGAACGCGGCGAGCGCCCAGGCCACAAGCGTGATCCCCATCGACTCGTAGGCGAACTGCGTGTCGAAGTACAGGAACGACGCGTTGAACCCGTAGGCCACCGCGGCGAGCGCGGCGGCGCGCGAGTCCAGCCCCGCACCCCGCGCGAGCGCGGCGATGCCGAGCAGCAGCGCGATGTGGCAGGCCAGCAGCAGCACCGTCGCGGCCTGCCAGATGCTCAGACCGGTGATGTCGACAATGACGGCGGTGGCCGCGTGCAGCCCCGGGTAGCCGGAGATGACCGGGATGATCTGTGCGGGCTGGAAGA
>Ga0335073_10000392_pt1 | contig 56541 bp, 46 predicted proteins | sample Lox_Sample_22_FD_207093 | JGI IMG/M metagenome (GOLD analysis project Ga0335073, IMG submission 207093) | Soil microbial communities from Loxahatchee National Wildlife Refuge, Florida, United States - Lox_Sample_2.2 | ecosystem: Environmental > Terrestrial > Soil > Wetlands | place: USA... | reverse complement strand
GGTCGATTATTGGAACGACCGTCGCCGACGGGGTCGCGAAGCCGATGCCGATCGAACCCCCCGAGGGCGAAAGGATGGCGGTGTTGATGCCGATCACTTCGCCCTGCAGATTGAAAAGGGGGCCGCCCGAATTGCCCTTGTTGATCGACGCATCAGTCTGCAGAAAGTCGTCGTAGGGGCCGCTGTCGATGTTGCGGTTGCGCGCCGAGATGATGCCGGCGGTCACAGTTTCGCCGAGGCCGAACGGATTGCCCACTGCCATGACGCCGTCGCCGACCCGAATCTTGTCGCTGTCGCCGAACTTGACGGTCTTGAGCGGCTTGTCGCTCTCCACCTTCAGCACCGCGACGTCCACCTTGGAGTCCTTGCCGACGACGGTGGCTTTGAGCTTGCGGCCGTCGGTGAAGATGACGAGGATGTCGTTGGCGTCCCCGATCACGTGATTGTTGGTGATGACGACGCCGCTCGGATCGATGACGAAGCCGGAACCGAGCGACTGCGCCCGGCGCGCGCGCGGCTGGGGCATGCCGTGGTTCTTGAAGAACTCCTCGAACATTTCGTCGAACGGAGTGCCCTTGGGCAAATCCGGCGTGGCGCTGTCCTTGTCGTCGACCGTCTGCGTGGCGGAGATGTTGACCACGGCGTCGGCGACCTCGTCGACAAGATCGGCGAGATTGGTCGGCCGCGCCTGGGCGAAGGCGGGGCTTGCCGGGGCAAGCGCCAAGGGAGCGCCGAGGAGCGTCGAAGCGAGCGCGAGCGCGACTGCCGGCCGGACATGGCGGCGATGCGTCGCCGACTTTCGCAGCGCGTCGTTGAGCATGAGTTTCTCCTCGATATTCGTCCATCGGCCCGGCGCGAGGTCGCTTCGCCGGAGAAGCGGCTAGAGAAGGGAGCGGGACGCCCAGACGATCGCCACCCCGAGACAGGCGGCGCCGAGACCGATCCCGCGCAATTTCGCCGGATCCTCGCGGGCGGCCATCGCCATGCGCGTGCGCATCGAGTTGGTGAACCCGGCCATCATGAGCCCTTCGATGGCCAATACAAGCCCGATGGCGACGCTGAAATCCCGCATCTCAGTCCGCCTTCGCCGATGGCGCGGGTGGAGGCGCAGAAGCGGGAGCAGGCGCCGTCGCGGCCTCGGGGGCCGGCGTCGGCGTCGAGAAGTAGCGGAAGAATTCCGACTTCGGGCTAATGAGCGCCCGCGTCTGCCCGTTGACGAAACTGTTCTGATAGGCCTGCATCGAGCGATAGAAGGCGAAAAATTCCGGGTCCGCGCCATAGGCCTCGGCGAAGATGCGGTTGCGCTCGCCGTCGCCCTCGCCGCGGATCTGTTCGGACTGCTGCTGAGCCTGAGCGAGGATGACGGTGACTTTGCGGTCAGCCTCGGCCTTGATCTGCTGACTCTGTTGTGATCCTTGCGCGCGGTAGGAGGCGGCGCGCTGCTGCCGCTCAGTCTGCATGCGCCGGAAAACCGCCTCCGAGTTCTCCGCCGGCAGATCGGCGCGCTTGATGCGCACGTCGACGACCTGGAGGCCGAAGCGCTTGGCCCCAGCGATCATCTGGTCGCGGATGTCGGCCATCAGCGCGTCGCGCTTGTCGCGCACGATGTCGGTGATCGAGGCCTCCGACAAGGTGCGGCGGAGCGCCGAGTTGAGCATGCCGCCGAGTTGCGCGTCGGCGCCGCGGGTGTTGGTGACGGACTGATAGAACAGCAGCGGGTCGGCGATGCGGTAGCGCACAAAGGCGTCGACCTCGAGACGCTGGTTGTCGGACACCAGCACTTCCTGGCGCTCGTTGTCGAGGGCGAGGATGCGCTTGTCGATATACACCACCTGATCGATGAACGGCCATTTGAAATAGAGGCCCGGCGCGCCGATGAGGTCGCGCACCGGCTGGCCGAACCGCAGAACGAGCGCCTGTTCGGTCGGATCGACGACGAACATCGCCATCGACGCGATGATCATCACGACGACCGCGATGGCGGCGAGGACGAGGCCGTTCAGGGACCGCTTCATTTGCCGGCGGCTCCCGTCTTCGACTGCAGCGGCTCGAGCGCGATATAGGGCACAGGCGGGCTCGCGGAGTTCGAATCGACGATCGTCTTGTCCATCGGCCCGAGCACTCGCTCCATCGTCTCGAGATACATGCGCTCGCGGGTCACGCCCGGCGCTTTCTTGTACTGCTGGTAAATCTGGTTGTAGCGCGCGGTCTGTCCCTTCGCGTCGAGGATCGTCTGCTCGCGGTAGGCCTTGGCCTCGGCGACGATCCGCGCCGCGCCGCCCTCCGCCTCGGGCACGACCTTGTTGGCGTAGGTCTCGGCCTCGTTGACGGCGCGTTGCTGGTCCTGTTGAGCGGCGGTCACGTCGCGATAGGCGGAAAGGACCTGGCTCGGCGCATCGACCGACTGGAGCTGAACCTGCTTCACCAGAACGCCGGCCCGATACGCGTTGAGCAGGTCCTGCATCCGCTTCTGCACGTCGGCCTCGACGGACGCCCGGTCGGTGGTGAGAATGCCGTCGATGGTCTTGAGGCCGACAACCTCGCGCATGATGCTTTCGGCCACCGCCTTGACCGTCTCGCGCGGGTTGAGAATGTTGAACACATAGTCTTCGGGATGGGCAGGGTCGATCTGCCAATTCACCCGAAAGTGGACGTCGACGATATTCTTGTCCCCGGTCAGCATCTGGCTTTCTTCGGGGATGTCGCCGCTGGCGCCGAGACTACGATAACCAACCTCGGTGATCTGCTGATCCCAGACCGGAACCTTGATCACCGAGCCGATCGGCCAGGGCCAGTTGGTGTTGAGGCCGGCGGCGGTCTTACCGGTGTAGCGGCCAAAGACCAGATTGATCCCGACCTCACTCGGCTGAACGGTATAGAACGTTCCCCACGCGAACCAGAGTAAGAGCGCCGCGAGCGCCAGAAACAACACCCCTCGTCCGCCGAACCCCTTCCCGCCGCCGGCTCCCGATCCGCCGGGGGTCAACTTGCCGAGGGCTTCCTGAACGCGACGGATGATCTCTTCGAGGTCGCCGGTAGGGGGCGGGCCGAACGGCCCCTGGCCCCACGGGCCACGCCCCGGCGACCGCCAGGGCCCGCCGCCTTGATTATTCCAGGACATCCAAACCTCTCGCCGGCCGCCGGCCGGTGCGCTGGGCGCTTATATAGGCACGCCGGGCGCCCCGGCAACGGAGGGCCTCAGTCATGCGGCGCCGTTTCGCCTTTCTGACCGACGGCCGGGGGCGCCGCGAGGCGTTGCGCGAGCGGGGCGATCCTAAGCGCGGCGATCCGGTTGCGCTGCTTGCGCAGCACCTCGAAACGGAAGCCGTGAAAGCTGAAAGTCTGGCGGGGCTCAGGAATCGAGCGCGCCTCATGAATGACGAGGCCCGCAACCGTCGCGGCTTCGTCATCGGGCAGATTCCATCCCATCGCCCGATTGAGTTCTCGGATCGTCGCAGAACCGTCGACCACGACCGAGCCGTCCCGCTGCTTGCGCACGCCCTGTACGGCGACGTCGTGCTCGTCGCGTATATCGCCGACGATCTCCTCGATGATGTCCTCGAGCGTTATCAGCCCCTGCACCACGCCATACTCGTCGACGACGAGCGCCGAATGCATCTTGCGGCGCAGGAACGCCTGCAGCTGGTCGCGCAGCGTCGTCGATTCAGGAATGAACCAGGGCTCAAGGGTCAGATCGGCGATATTGAGCTTGCCGGCGTCGCCGCCGGCCGCGACATAGGCCCTGAGCAGATCCTTGGCGTGCAGAACGCCGATGATGTTGTCCGGCTCGCCGCGCCAGAGCGGCATGCGGGTGTAGGGCGAAGCGATCACTTCGCGGACCAGCTCGTCGGCAGGCAGGTCCGCGTCGATCAGCCGCATCTTCGTGCGATGAATCATGACGTCCGCCACCGGGATTTCGGAGAGCTCCAGGAGGCCGCCGAACATGTCGCGCTCGTCCCGCTCGACCTCGCCTTCGCGGTGCAGAATGTCGACCGCCCCCATCAACTCCTCATGGCCGGAAACGCCCGCATCATGGTCGACGAGCGAGACGCCGGAGAGCCGCAGCACGCCGCGCACCAGCGCCTGAACCGCGCTGACGATCGGACCGAAAATGCGGACGAAGAACAGGACCACCGGCGCGATCAGGAGCGACACGCGGTCGGGATAGGCGATCGCGATGGTCTTCGGCAGCACTTCGCCGAAAATGACGATGAGGGTGGTCATGATGATGGTCGCGGCCAAGACGCCGCGATCGCCAAACAGGCTGAGCAGGACGCTGGTGGCGATAGCCGAGGCGCCAATGGTGACGAACTGGCCGCCGAGCAGCATGGCGCTGATCAATCGCCCGCGCATGCCGATGAGGCGGGTGACCAGTTTCGCCCGGTTCTCGCCGGCCATCTCGAGCGCATGCATGCGCGCCCGCGACGCGGCGGTGAGCGCGGTCTCGGCGCCGGCGAAGAACGCCGCGGCGACGATGCTGAGGGCGATGACCAGAATGTCGAGGCTATACGCCATGGATCGGTTTTAGCACGGGGCCGACGCGCGAGTAACGCAGGCTTAAGGCCTGCTCTCAGGTCGAAAGGGCCAGTTCGCGGGCGAGGAACGCCGAGACGTTCGCTTCTTCGAGGTCGCGAGCGACGAAACTCTCGCCGATGCCCCTGGCGAGAATGAAGGTTAGCCTCCCGCGCTCGACTTTCTTGTCCTGGCGCATGGCGGCCAAAACATCCTCCGGGCTCGCGTCGAAACCGGGAATGTCGCGCATCCGGGTCGGAAGGCCGACCGACTTCAAGTGAGCCTCGACCCGCGTCGCATCCTGCCCCGAGCAAAAGCCGAGATCGCGGGAAAAATGGAAGGCCGAGACCATGCCGATGGCGACTCCCTCGCCGTGGACGAGGCGGGCGGAATCGTAACCCGTCAGGCTTTCGAGCGCGTGCCCAAAGGTGTGGCCGAGATTGAGCAGCGCCCGCTCTCCCTGCTCCGTCTCGTCGGCGGCGACGACGCGCGCCTTAGCGGCGCAGCTGACCGCGATCGCTTCGGCGCGCGGCGGAGCGCCGGCGAACACGCCGCGCCAGTTCGATTCCAGAAACTCGAAAAAGTTGCGGTCGCCGATCAGCCCGTATTTGACGACTTCGGCGTAACCGGCGCGGAAATCCCGCGCGCCCAGCGTGTCGAGACAAAGGGTGTCGGCCAGCACCAGCGAGGGTTGATGGAAGGCGCCGATGAGGTTCTTGCCGTGGCGCGAATTGATCCCCGTCTTGCCGCCGACGCTGGAATCGACCTGGGCGAGAAGGGTGGTCGGGACCTGGACGAGGCGCACGCCGCGGCGGACGCTCGCGGCGCAGAATCCGGCGAGATCGCCGATCACGCCGCCGCCAAGGGCGATGACGACGTCCCGCCGCTCGATCCGCGCCTCGATCAGGGCGTCGCAAACGCGGGCGAATTCGGCGTAAGACTTCGTGGCTTCGCCGGGCGGACAGACGATCGCCGTCGAGCGCAAACCGACTTGATTGAGGCTTGCGCGGAGCCGGTCGAGATAGAGCGGCGCTACGCGGGCGTCGGTCACGATCGCGCAATGGACGCCGGGAGCGATCCTTGCGATCTCGTCTCCCGCCTCGCCGAGGACGCCCGGCCCGATCAGGATCGAGTAGGCGCGCCCGCCGAGCGGCACGTCCACTTTGCGCCTTGCCTCCTGAACCGGCCCGGCGTCCCTGTCCAGCGCCGCGTCAAGACGCCGCAGGATCGCCTCGACCACCGCGTCGTGGGAGCCGTCGAGCGATTCGATGGTGAAATCGGCGAGGGCGTAGGTCGGCGTCCGCTCCTCGAGCAGCCGGCGCAGGGTCTGTTCCGGATCGGCCGTCTTCAAGAGCGGCCGGTTGGACTTCTTTCGCACGCGGGCGAGCAGGACTTCGAAACTGGGCTTGAGCCAGATCGAGACGCCGCGCGCGGCGATATTGTCGCGCGTGGTCGCATTCATGAAAGCTCCGCCGCCGGTCGCCAGCACGAGCGGCAAGCCATTTAGCAAGCGGGCGATCACCTTGCGTTCGCCCTCGCGGAAATAGTGCTCGCCGAACCGCTCGAAAATTTCGGAAATGGTCAGTTGGGCCCCGGCTTCGATCTCGGCGTCGGCGTCGACGAACGGCACTCCGAGCTTGGCCGCGAGCCGCTTCCCGACCGAGGTTTTTCCGGCCCCCATCATGCCGACCAGAACCACAGAACGGCCGCCGAGCGCGGCCGCCACCCGCCCTGCGTCGACCGGTTGGCGCTGACCCATGAACTCTTCCGCTTGGTCCAAATGCCCCTCGTTCGCGCCGTCCATACAGGACACAGGCGGCGAATGCGAGACGGGCCGTCGCCGCCGCTTCAAAAGGCCATCGTTAACCGTCTTGCGCGCTGCGCGCGTTCTTGCAACCATGTCAATCGCGCGACGGCGCGGCCTAAGCGGCCTACAGCGCCGGCGCCGAGTCGTAAGGGTCGGTCATAATTGAGAAAACTGCGCCCGCAGGGACGCATTTGGGTCTGGGGATTGGAACGCCTTGCGAATGGAACGCGCTCTGGCGCCTCACGGCGCGCGGCGCAACTCTTGAGGGAGGCCGATATTGAACGCAGTCAATCACGAGAACCGCGTCACCGGTCCCCGTCTGGTCGCGATTGTCGGGCCGTTCCAGAGCGGCAAAACCAGCCTTCTCGAAGGGATCCTGGCGCGTGGCGGGGGCGTGGCGCGGCAGGGGTCGGTCCGCGAAGGCACCACCGTCGGCGATTCGAGCCCGGAGGCGCGCAGCCACGCGATGAGCGTCGAGCCGAACGTCGCCAGCATCGATTATCTCGGCGACCGGTTCACGTTCTTCGACGCTCCCGGCTCGATCGAATTCATTCACGACATGCGCTACGCGCTCCCCGTCTGCGACGCCGCGGTCGTTGTTTGCGAGGCGGATCCGCGCAAGGTCCCTGCGTTGCAGGTCATCCTTCGCGAGCTCGAAGAGCTCGGGTTGCCGCGGATCCTCTTCCTCAACAAGATCGACCAGGCGAGCGGGAGCTTGCGCGAGACGCTGGAGTTGCTCCAGCCGGCCTCGCGAACTCCTCTGCTCTTGCGCCAAATTCCCGTCTGGGAGAACGGCGTCGCCACCGGATTCATCGATCTCGCGCTCGAGCGCGCCTTCGTCTACCGTGAGGCTGCGCCGTCCAGCGTCATCGAGATGCCGGCAGGCGTCGTCCCCGAGCAAAAGCAGGCGCGCTATCTGATGCTCGAAAAGCTTGCCGATTACGACGACGCCCTGATGGAGCAATTGATCAGCGACATCGATCCGCCGAGAGACCTCGTCTTCGACGACCTCGCGCGCGAATTGCGCGAGGGACGGGTGGTGCCGGTGCTGATGGGTTCGGCGACCGGCGGCCATGGGGTCACGAGGCTGCTCAAGGCTCTCCGGCATGAGTCGCCCGGCGTCGTCCACACCCGAAAGCGGCTTCGGATCGACGACAAGGGCCCGGCTCTGGCGCAGGTGATCCGCACGATCCACACCGCGCACGGCGGCAAGCTGTCGCTGGCGAGAGTGCTGCGAGGCGTCTTCGCCGATGGCGCCATCGTCGTCAACTCGCGCGGGGTCGAGGAGCGCATCGGCGGCCTCGCCCGCCTCATGGGCGCTGTATCGTCAAAACTGACCCGGGCCGAGGAGGGCGACACCGTCGCTTTCGCCCGTCTTGAAAACCTCGCCACCGGAGACCGCATCGCCGACGGCAAAGCCCAACCTCCTGCCGCCGCGATTCCGGCCGCCCCTCCCGCCACCCAAGGCGTCGCCATTCGCGTCAAAGACCGGAAGGACGAGGTGAGGCTCGCCAGCGCCTTGGCCAAGCTCTGCGAGGAGGATCGCGCGCTCTCCTATGTCCAGGACGCTGAAATGTCGGAACTGAAGCTGTTCGGGCAGGGCGAGATGCACTTACGCGTCACCGCCGAGCGGCTCGCCGACCGCTTCGGCGTCACGATCCAGGCGAATAAACCGTCGGTCGCCTATCGCGAATCCATTCGCGACGCGGTCACGGTGCGCGGGCGGCACAAGAAGCAGTCAGGCGGACACGGCCAGTTCGGCGACGTTCTGGTCGAGGTCTCGCCGCGCGGGCGCGGCGAGGGTTTCGCCTTTACCGAGCGCGTCCACGGCGGATCGGTGCCGAGGCAGTATTTTTCATCCGTGGAGGCGGGCGCGCGCGACGCGATGACCCGCGGTCCGCTCGGATTTCCGGTTGTCGACGTCTCGGTCACCCTGATCGACGGCTCCTACCACACGGTCGATTCCTCTGACATGGCGTTCCGCGCCGCGGCCAAGCTTGCTCTGGACGAGGCCCTGGTCAAAGCACGCCCGGTGCTTCTTGAGCCGATCCTGTCGGTCACGATCTACGTGCCGACCGACGCGCTGGCGCGGGCGAGCGCTCTGGCCAGCGCGCGGCGCGGCCAGATCCTCGGTTTCGAAGCTCGCGAGGGCTGGGCGGGATGGGAGGCGCTGCGGGCGCTGATCCCGGAGGCAGAAATCGGCGATCTGATCGTCGAATTGCGCTCGGCGACCTCGGGCGTCGGCGCGTTTGAGACCAAATTCGATCACCTGGCCGAGCTTTCGGGGCGGGCGGCGGATCTAGTGGTCGCCGCGCGCCAGAAGGCGAACGCCTGAGCTCCGAAGAGCGTCGAGCGCGTTTCCCGGCTGTACAGGCGCGCGGGCTTCGCATAAGGGAGCGCGGCGCGCCCATCGTGGAGTCGAAGACGATGACCGAAGCCACCAGCGAAGCCAACCGCCTGGCGACAGTTTTCGGCGGCTCGGGATTCCTCGGCCGTCATATCGTCAGGGCGCTGGCGCGCAAGGGGTGGCGCATCCGGGTCGCCGTCCGGCGCCCGGATCTCGCGGCGTTCCTGATGCCTCTGGGGGGAGTGGGGCAGATCCAGCCGGTGCAGGCCAATATCCGTTTCCCGGATTCGATCGCCGCCGCGCTGGAGGGTGCAAACGCTGCCGTCAATGCGACCGGAGTGAAGGCCGAGAGCGGGGCGCAAACCTACAAGGCGGTGCATGTCGAAGGCGCAGGGGCGCTCGCGCGAGCGGCGCTGAGCGCTGGCGTAAAGACCTATGTGCATATCTCGGGCATCGGGGCGGACGCGAATTCCGCTTCGCCCTACGTCGCGAGCAAAGGGCTCGGCGAGCAGGCGACGCGCGATGTGTACGAAAAGGCAATCGTGATGCGCCCGTCGGTAGTATTCGGCCCGGAGGATGATTTCTTCAACCGCTTCGGTGCGCTGGCCTGCTATCTGCCGTTTTTGCCCCTGCTGGCGGGCGGAGAGACCCGGTTGCAGCCGGTCTATGCCGGCGACGTTGGACTGGCCGCTGCCGCAACGCTCTCCGGCCAGGCGAAAGCCGGCGCGACTTACGAGCTCGGAGGTCCAAGGGTGATGACGCTGCGTGAAGCGGCCGAGCTCGCGCTGCGCGCGATTGATCGCCGCCGGCTGCTGATCGGGATGCCGCTCGGCCCGTCTCGTTGGATCGCAGCCTCGAGCCACCTCGCTTCGCGAGCGACGTTCGGTCTTTTTCCAAGTCTCCTGACGACGACCCGCGATCAGGTCGATCTGCTTGCGTCGGACAACGTCGTCTCCGTCGAGGCGGAGGCGGAGGGGCGCGTGCTTAAGGCCCTCGGCGTCGAGCCGCAGTCCGCCGAGGCGATCATCCCATCCTATCTCGTGCGGTTTCGCCGGACGGGACAATATGAGGTTCAACGTTCGGCGTGATCGTCCGGGCGCCGGATTGACGCCCGGGCTTCGGCGGTTTGCTATTGATGTGGACCGGGATTTCGGGGCATGAAGGCCAGGCGAAACTTCGGGGTCGTTTCGAGTGGGGACGTTCGGTGATCAAGTCTGAGCTGGTGCAGCGCATGGCGGCTCGCAATCCGCATCTCTATCAGCGCGACATCGAGAACATCATCGACGCCATACTCGGCGAGATCACGAACGCCCTTGCCCGTGGCGAGCGCGTCGAGTTGCGGGGCTTCGGCGCGTTCTCGACGAAGCAGCGCCAGGCCCGCACCGGCCGCAATCCGCGCACCGGCGACAAGGTGCCAGTCACCGAGAAGCTCGCGCCGTTTTTCAAAACTGGCAAGGAAATGCGCGAGCGCCTCAATCGAGCCGCGGTCGAGCGGGTCTAGATCGTTCAAACAGCCGTTTGGGCGTGATCCTGTTCAGGCTCGGCGCGTTGGGCGGATGAGGCTTGCATGGTTCGGTTTCTGAAGATCGCCGTCATCGCCGTCGTCGCCGTCGTTCTCCTGGGTTTCGCGTTCGCCAACCGCAACTTTGTTACCGTTTCGTTCGACCCTTTCGCTTCCGGCGACAAGGCCGCGCTGTCGATCGCCGCGCCCCTGTTCGCGGTGGCGATCGTCGCCGCCATGCTCGGCGTCGTCGCGGGAGCGTCCGCCACCTGGCTGTCGCAAGGCCGCCACCGGCGGGCCGCGCGCAAGAGCCGCTACGAGGCCGACAAGTGGCGCGCCCAAGCCGAGGCGCTGAAGGCCGCTCGGCCGCAGGAGACGCCGCGTCCTGCCTTGCGGCGCGACCGCTAGGCCGCGTCGTCCGGTTCTTTTTCAGCAGAGGGCGCCGACGCGGCGCTGAGGGGGCGGGCCGAGTCTAACCGGTGAGGGCGTCGAGCCAGCGGGTCAGCGATTCGCCCGGCCGGGCGGGCACCGCATACTCGGGCTTCGCGACGGTCTGCCGCGCGCGCTCCCGCGCTTCGCCGGGCGTCACGCCATACACTTCGTGAAACAGCCGGCTGAAAGCGCTTACGTTCTTGAACCCGAGTTGATAGGCGATGAATCCGATCCGGCGATTGGAGAATTCCGCCGCGGTGATCTCCTGATACGCCCGGCTCAGCCGCACCTTGCGGATGTATCTGGCGATCCCACCGGCTGGTTCGAACAGCCGGTAGAGCGAGGCCCGCGACAGGCCAAACTCCGCGGCAATCGAACTGGCGCTCAAGTCCTGCGACGCCAGTTTACGGTCGATGTAGCGGCGGATGGTCACGAACGAAGCCAGCGGCGGCGGGGTCTCCCTGTCGCCTGCTCGCGTGAGCGCGGGCGCGATGGATTTCGCCGCCAGGGCGACTAGGCCATCGGCGACCGCATCGAAATCGGCGAGCCGCATCTTCGGCGCCGACCCGGCGAAGGCCTGCATGGTTGCGCCGATGACGGCCCCAGCCGGCGAATCGGCTTTGAGGACCAGACCGTGCAGGGCGTTTTCATCGGAAACGAGCGGCAGAATCCGGTCACGCGCCGTCCATAGCGTCACCTCGTCCACCAATCCGTCCGATGCTGACTGACGCACCTTCAGAGACTGCGACAGGTCGACGAAAATGACGTCGCCGGGATCGGCGCGCACAGGCCCATCGCCTGCGAGGCCGATGGCCGAGCCATTGATCTGGAGAGAGATCGCGACCCGTTCCTGGGCCAAGCCCGCCGACCGCCGGACGAGCGAAACGGGCGAGTGCCGGCTCGCGCTCAAGACGTGCCGCGCCGAAGCATGGACGTCAATCTCGCCCCGGAAGTCTGCGATCTCCGATGGGGTCGCGCGAACCTCGAACACCTCGCCCAATGCGCCGCGCCAGTGGACGAACGCTTCCGCTGGGGCGCAATCTTCGAGCTTGAGGCGCAGTCGACGCAGACAGGGCGGCGAAAAGCTACGCATACGTTTATCCTGCGACCTTTTCAGCGACGCCGCAAGCTGCGCGGACAGGCCGTCGAAAGACTCAGGGCCGCTCATCCGCTTCTCCGCTTCGACCGGAACGTCCGCTTTATCGAGCCTTTTTCGATTGACGTTGGGCCGGGTTGACGGCGGGGCCGGTTCGCGATAGCTGGTCGGGCGCTTACGAAGGGGTAACCGACTCGATAACCCAATTGGGACCCGGATCTGCCAAGACCACTGGCGGGGCTGGCCCGGGTCATAAAAGTTTCGCCTTTTTGTGCATGATCTATTTCCGTAAGGTGGCTCAGAACAACCTTAACGACGGCATGAAGAGGACAAACCCAAGCTCAGTCGGAATGGAAGCTTAAATTTTCTACTTCAACTTGGCGTAGAGAATATTCGGATGGGCCGCAAGGTGGTGAAATCGGGCAGAGCGTACGCGTCCCGCCAGGCAAACCCGAGGATGGTATGAAAGCCGGTCTGCTTGGCGTCACTTCGAGCCTCGACCAGGCGCTCGCCCGGCTCAGGGGCGGCGTGCTCCGCTGGGCGTGGGGGATGGACATCGGCCCGGGATGCCGCATCTCGTTGACGGCCACGCTCGACAAGACCAATCCCCGCGGCGTCCACATCGGCGCCGACACCGCGGTATCGGCGCGCGCCGACATCTTCGCTCATGATTCGGCGCGTCTTCAGCATGTCGACACCCGGATCGGCGAGCGCTGCCACATCGGCGTTGGCGCGGTCGTCTATCCCGGGGTCAAGGTCGGTGACGGCTGCATTGTCGCCCCGGGCGCGGTCGTCATGCGCGATGTCCCCTCCGGCTGCGTCGTCGTCGGCAATCCGGCGAGAGTGGTCGAGAAGGACATCCGGACCGGAAAATACGGCGACAGGCTCGACGCGCCAGCCCGGGAGCGCGGCGATCGAGAGCCGGCCGCGCCGGAGGCGGCCGCTGACGCTGCGCGCGAGGGGATCGGGGCCCTGACCTAGGCCGCCGCCCGCGCGGTCTGGCGCGCGCATAGGATACGTCGAACGACCAGTGAACGAGGCGCTCATTCGATCGTTGAATTCCTCGCTCGGCGCTCCCTCCACGTCGGCTTTTCGTCCTTAATCGCGAGCGGCGAGGCCTCGTAGACTCCTCGCGCGACGGCGCGGGCGACGCATTCAGCGGCGAGCATGCCGATCTCGGTCAGGTCGCGAAGGTCGGGAACGAGGCTTTGCCGCCCAGTCGCGGCGGCGAAGACGACGTCGTTGTCCATCGGCGCGTGGGCAGGACGCAGCGCGAGCGCCAGGCCGTCCTGGGCCATGATCGCGACGCGCTTGAGCTGGGTCGTGGTCAAAGCCGCGTCGGCGACGACGACCGCAAGGTCGGTGCTCGACGGCGTGTCGGACTTGAGGCGAAGCGTCAGATGATCGTCGATCTCTGTCGGGCCGAAGCCAAGGCCGCCGAATTCGGCCTGACGCTCGTAAGGCGCCGCCCAGAAATGGAGGCTTTCGCCGCGCGTCGCCCGACCGACCGAATTGACGGCCACGAGCGCGCCGACGCGAAAGCCGCTCGAGGTCACCGCGCTCGCCGACCCGAGGCCGCCTTTGAGATCATAGGTGGTTGCGCCATAGCCGGCGCCGGCGGTGCCAAGCGCGAACGAGACTGTGGCGGCGGAGGCGGCCCTGAGCCCGAGGTCCCAGTAGGGCGGCGTTCGTCCCCACGCCTTGTCGCCGCCGTTGAGGAGATCGAACAGACTCGCGCCTGGCACGATCGGAACGCGCGCTCCGCGGTGCTCGAAGCCGCGTCCTATCTCGGCGAGATAGGCCATGGCGCCGCCCGCCGCGTCAAGGCCGAAGGCCGACCCGCCGGAGAGAACGAATCCGTCAACGCGCTCGACCGTCATTTCCGGCTCGAGCAGCGCCGCGTCGCGTAGCGCAGGCGCGCCGCCGTTGATCGCGATCGAGGCGACCGCCGGCTCGTCGAACAGGACGACGGTGACGCCGGAGGCGAGCCTTGCGTCGTCGGCCGAGCCGACCCGGACGCCGCCGACGTCGGTGATGAGATTGGCGGCCATCAGATGTCCTTCATGAGCCGGATCGCGTCATAGACCGCGGCATGGATGTTGCGGCTCGCCACCGCATCGCCGATCCGGAACAGGCGATAGCGGCCGGCGGGATTGGTTATGACCGTTTGCGGGCGCCTGGCAATGAGCGCGCCGTAGTCGACCTCGCCGCGGTTGACCGAGCCCGCCTTGAGCTCGAAATAGAGGTCGTCGACGGGAACCGCGCCGTGCTCGACGACGATCATGTCCGCTTCCTTCTCGATCCGCCGCTGGCCATATTCGTCGTAGAAGAGGCCAACCATGCGATTTCCCCGGTGGGCGATCGATTCGAGTCTCAGGTTCAGCGTGATCCTGGCGTCGGCGCGGCTGAAGGCCCGGAAATAGGGCGGATAGGAGGTTCCGCCGACGTCGGGTGCGAGCATGCGTTCTGGCGTGACGATCTCGAGCTTCGCGCCGGATTCGGCGACGAACTCGGCGGCGGTGAGGCCAGGGTGAGCGCCGTTGTCGTCGTAGACGATCACCTCGCCGCTGGGCCGCGCCGCCCCCGAAAGCAGATCCCAGCTCGTCACCGCGAATTCGCCCCCGGAGTCGAGGAACTCGACATTCGGCGCGCCTCCGGTGGCGACGACGACGACATCCGGTTCGAGGCTGAGTACGTCATCGGCGCCAGCAAGGACGTTGAAACGTAGGGCGACCTTAAGGCGCTCGCATTCGCTGACCCGCCAGTCGACGATTCCTATGATCTCGCGCCGGCGCTTGAGCGCGGCGGCAAGTACGATCTGGCCGCCGGGCCTCCCCGCGGCCTCGAGCACGACGACGTCGTGCCCGCGCTCGCCTGCCACGCGCGCCGCTTCGAGTCCGCCGGGTCCCGCGCCGACCACGACCACTTTCCTTTTCGGCCCTCCCGAGCGCGGTGCGACATGAGGAATCGTCGCCTCGCGGCCGGTCGCCGGATTGTGGATGCAGACGGCTTGGCCGGCATAGATCGAATCGATGCAATAGCCCATGCCAACGCAGGGGCGGATCTCAGCTTCGCGTCCCTCTGCGACCTTCCGCGCGATGTGCGGATCGGCCATATGGGCGCGGGTCATGCCCACCATGTCGAGCTTGCCGCTCGCGATCGCGTGGCGCGCGGTCGCGACATCCTGGATGCGGGCGGCGTGAAAGGTCGGGAGGCGGGTTGAGGCGCGAACTTCGCCGGCGAAATCGAGATGCGGGGCTGAGCGCTCGCCCATGCCGGGGATCACGTGGCTCAGCGCCTCGTCGCTGTCGATATGACCGCGGATGACGTTGAGAAAGTCGATCAGCCCGGAGCGGGTGAGGCGGCGTGCGATCGCCATCCCGTCGTCGCGGCTCAAGCCCCGCTCCCAGTCCTCGTCGCAGACGAGCCGCGCGCCGATGAGGAAATCGGGGCCGACGCGGCGCCGAACCGCCTCGAAGACCGCCATGCCGAAACGCAGGCGGTTGTCGATCGATCCGCCATAATCGTCGGCGCGCTTGTTGGTCGCCGGCGACCAGAACTGGTCGATCAGATGGCCGTAACACTCGAATTCGAGGCCATCGAGCCCGGCAACCTTCACCCGCTCGGCCGCGTCGGAGTAAGCAGTAATCACGCGGGCGATGTCCCAATCCTCCATCGCCTTGGGAAAGGCGCGATGGGCGGCCTCGCGCACCGGGGAGGGCGCGATCACTGGCAGCCAATCATCCTTGCTCCAGCTGGTGCGGCGGCCGAGATGGGTGATCTGGATCATCACCGCGGCGCCATTTTCGTGCACGTCGTCGGCGAGCTCCTTGAGCCACGGCACGCATTCGTCCTTGTAGAGGAGAATATTGCCGAACGCCTGCGGACTGTCGGGGGCGACCACTGACGACCCGCCGATCATGGTCAGCGCGATGCCGCCCCTCGCCTTCTCGGCGTGGTAGAGCCGGTAGCGCGTCTTGGGCATGCCCTCGTCGGTGTAGGCCGGCTCATGCGCGGTCGACATCAATCGGTTGCGCAGGGCGAGCCCGCGCAGCTGAAAGGGTTGGAGGAGCGGATCCACGGACATGCGGAGACCTCGGCGTTCGGCGGACTATCGGGAGCGCAACGCGCGGGGTCAATCCGGGCCGCCTCGCCGCGCAGGCTCCGCGCACGCTTGAGCGAAGGAGTATATTTGCAGCGGGAGGCTGATTCGCCCGGCTCAAGTCAGGAACGAGGAATTTCGACGGCAGTGCAGGACGAACTGAACGAGGCGCTCGGACTGCCGTCAAACGCCGCGCCGCCGCCCGCGGCCCCGTGGCGCGCGGCCGCGATGGCGGCGCTTGCCGCCGCGGCTCTTGCCGCGTCGATCCGCGTCGTCCAGCTGGCCGGCCGCGTCTCGCCGCTCGGCGGCGAGCCCTACGCCATAGCGAAGGTCAAAGTCGCGCCGCCCCCGCCGCCTTTGGCGCCTCACGCAACCGCGAGCGTCCAGGAGGCCATGACGCCCCCGATCGCCTCCGCCGGGGAGGTCGAGGCGGCAAGCGGCGTCAAGGTCACCCGCGCCGGCGGCGGCGGCCCGCCGAATGCGCGCATCATCGATGTCGAGCGGGCGCTCGCCGTCAGGCTCAACCCCTCGCCTGACCCGCGGCTCATCGAGACGTCGCGCGTCGGCCCTTTGCCGCGCATCGGCGCCGACGCCGCGCGGCCGTTCGAGGTCTACGCCCGGCCGGTCATGCTCGATCCAAGTCTAAACGCCGGCGCGCCGCGGATCGCGCTGATGGTCGGCGGCCTTGGCCTGAACGCCGAGGGTACGGCGGCGGCGATCGCGAAACTGCCCGGCGCGGTGACGCTCGGATTTGCCCCTTACGGCGTGGGAATCGAAGCGCGCGCGGCCGAGGCGCGGGAGGCCGGGCATGAAACCGCGCTTGAGGCGCCGATGGAGGACTTTTCGGATGGCGCCGGGACGCTCCATACGCTCGCGACGTCGGCCTCCGACGCGGACAACATCGGCTCGCTGCGCTGGATGATGAGCCGGTTCACCGGCTATATTGCGGTCGTCAACCACCTCGGCGGCAAATTCACCGCCGATGCAAAGGAGATTTCGCCGATTCTAACCGAAATCGCCGGGCGGGGACTCGGCTACCTCGACGACGGCGCTTCGCCGCGCAGCGTCGCGCCGGACGTCGCCGAGACGCTCGGCATGCCGTCGGCGCGCGCCGACCTCGTCATTGACTCCGACCCTTCTCCCGAGGCGATCGAAGCGGCGCTGGCGCGGCTTCTCGATCGCGCCCGCGAGCGAGGCTCGGCGATCGGCGTCGCCTCGGCGTCGCCGATGAGCGTCGAACATCTGGCCCGATGGGCGAACGGGCTCGAATCGAAGGGCGTCGCCCTCGTCCCGCTTTCCGCCCTCATGTCGGCTGGCCAACGCTCGGCCGCCCAATCCAAGCCTTGATCCGATGAGCCCGAGGAGCAGCGATCTGCCCTATCGGCCCTGCGTCGGCGTCGCACTCATCAACCGCGCGGGTGAAGCGTTCATCGGCCATCGCAGGCGCAAGCGCGCCTCGGAGGTCCTGGACGCTCGCTCCTGGCAGATGCCCCAGGGCGGAATCGATTCCGGCGAGGCGCCGCTCGCCGCCGCCAAGCGCGAGCTCTGGGAAGAGACCAGCGTGCATTCGATCGAATTGATCGCCGAATTGCCCCGCTGGCTCAAATACGATCTGCCCGATGGCGCGCGCGGACGCTGGGGCGGGCGATATCGCGGGCAGACCCAGAAATGGTTCCTGTTCCGCTTCCTCGGCCCGGATGCAGAAATCGACGTCCTCCGGCCGGCTCACGGCGCGCATGACGCCGAGTTCGACGACTGGCGCTGGGAGCGCTTCGAGCGGCTACCCGACCTTGTCGTGCCGTTCAAACGAGAGGTTTACGCGGCGGTCGCCGAAGCCTTCGCGCCGCTGGCGAAGCCGGGCCCGTAGCTCAAGTCTCGCAGCATGCGCACGTAAAGATAGCAAAGCGGGCCGAAAGCCGACGAAAACGGGTGAAAGCCCACGAAAACGAAAACGCTTTCATTTGCTTTCTTTTACTTTTCGGAATCGAGACTTTTCAAAGCTTTATGGGCGATTCAAATGCTTTTTTTTCCTCTCTCCGCTGCTGCGCCGTCGATCTTGCCGCCGCCTCGCCCGCCGATAGCTCGACCGCATTTTCCATCCACTTCACAATAGACAAGATTTCTGCTTTTGTCAATAAAATGTCGTGCTGCCCGTTTTTCAGACAGGCGCCTACCTCCCCGCCTTGACCGAGGCGATCGCGTCGGCCATCGCCTCGTCCATTTTCTTGCGCAGGCGGTGATCGGAGAGATCGACGTCGCCGTGCGCGAGATCGGCCTTGAGCGCGGCGGCGACGTCGTCGTCGCTCTTGCCGACCTGGGCGGCGACGAACTCGTGCGAATATCCTTCCGCCTCGGCCGGCGGCAGCTTCTTCATCTCGGCGACCCAGAGCGCGAGCGCCTTGTTGCGCCGGGCAACCGCCTTGAAGCGCAGGTCCTCGTCATGGGCGAACTGCTTTTCGAAGGTGTTCTCGCGATCCTGGAATGCGTCGGACATGACGGCCTCCGTCGTTGGAATTTTTGATCTCGCGGCCCCGACAACGCGCTCCTGACACCACCCGGCCGGATTTTGACGGACCTTATGACCGGTTCCCGGGCGTCGCGCAACGTGATCCGGCCGCTCAGCGCGCCTTTAGGCCGAGGCTCCGCCTCGTCGCCGCGACCAGCGCTTGCACATCGGCTTCGGCGTAAGGGCGCGCGGCGCCAAAGCCCCACACCGGGCCAGGCCAGGCGGGATCGCCGACCGTGCGCGCGACGATATGCAGATGGAACTGGGGGACGATATTGCCGAGCGCGCCGACATTGATCTTGTCCGCGCGAGCGTGAGCCTTGAGAAAGCGCGAGGCGCGAGCCGCCTCCTCGATCAGTTGCGCCCGATCGCCGGGATCGAGGTCGGCGAGCTCAACCAGCCCGTCGCGCCGCGGCGCCAGAATCAGCCATGGCCAGCGGGCGTCGTTCATCAAGAGAACGCGCGAGAGCGCCATATCGCCGACGACAAACGTCTCGCGCTCAAGGCGCTCGTCGAGCGCGAAGCTCATGCCGCCCAGGCGGCCCCGTGCGGGCCTTTCGGCAAGCCGAGCTTCATCGCGATCGTCTCGGCGACGTCGGCCAGGCTCGATCGCGCGCCGATCGGGCCAGGCGCCGCGCCGGCGCCGAAGGCGAGGATCGGCACATGCTCGCGGGTATGGTCGAAGCCGGGATAAGTCGGATCGTTGCCGTGGTCGGCGGTGATGACGCAATAGTCGGAAGGCCGCATCGCCGCTTCGATCTCGCCGAGGCGGGCGTCGAAAGCCTCGAGGCAGGCGGCGTAGCCGGGAACGTCGCGCCGGTGGCCCCATTCGGTGTCGAAATCGACGAGGTTCACAAAGATGAGCCCGCCGTCGGGGGTGGTCGCCAGCGCCTCGAGCAAGAGCTCGACGTTGCCGTCGTTGCTCTTGCCCTTGCGCTCGTCGCCGGTGTCGCGATGGGCGAAGATGTCGCCGATCTTGCCGATCGAGACAACCGCGCGGCCCGCGCGCGCCGCGCGCTGAAGCAGATTGCCGTCGGGCGGCGGAATCGCGAAGTCCTTGCGGTTGGCGGTGCGGACGAAGTCGCCGGCGCTCGCGCCAACGAAGGGGCGGGCGATGATCCGCCCGATGTTGAGCGGATCGCAAAGCCGGCGCGCGGTTCGGCAAAGCTCATAGAGCCGCTCCAGGCCGAAGGCCTCTTCGTGCGCGGCGATCTGGAGCACGGAGTCGGCCGACGTGTAGCAGATGGGTTTCAGCGTTCTTAAGTGCTCCTCGCCGTAGTCGTCGATCACCTTGGTCCCCGAGGCGTGGCGGTTGGCGAGAATCCCGGCGAGCTTGCCCTCGGCGATGAGCGCCTCGGTCAGCGACTCAGGGAAGGCGGGGATCGTCTTGGGGAAATAGCCCCAGTCGAAGTCGACCGGCGTCCCGGCGAGCTCCCAATGGCCGGAGGGCGTATCCTTGCCGCGCGAAGTCTCGACGCCGTAGCCCCATTGGCCGCGCGGCTCGGGCAGCGCAAAGCCCGGCGGCGGGCGGCCGGTCGAGGCTTTCATCGCCTGGCCGAGTCCGAGCGCCTCGAGACGGGGCAGCCGCAGCGGGCCGCGCCTCAAGCCGTCGCGGTCGCCTTTGCCGGCGGCGCAGGCTTCGGCGATATGGCCGAGGGTGTCGGCGCCCTCGTCGCCGTAAGCCTTGGCGTCCTCGGCGCCGCCGCAGCCGACCGAATCGAGGACGATGAGGATGGCGCGAGTCATGCGCCCTTCTCGCTACGGGAGAGGGGATTTTGCGCTCGTAAGTCTCGCCCGGTCCCCTCATCCGGCCGACTTCGTCGGTCGCCTTCTCCCGATGGGAGAAGGGGACGCGCGGCAATGGTCGGCGCCGTCCTCACTGGCTCACGACATGCGAGAGCGTCGCCTCGTTGGCGAAGGCGGCGGCGAACAGGGCGCGGGTATATTCGTTCTGCGGCGCGCGGAACACATCCCGCGCTTCGCCGCTCTCGACCACCTTGCCGCGCCGCATGACGATGATGTCGCTCGCCAGCGCCTGCACCACCCTCAGGTCATGCGAAATGAAGAGATAGGCGAGGTTGCGGCGCCGCTGCAAATCGCGCAGGAGATCGACGATCTGCGCCTGGATCGACATGTCGAGAGCCGACGTCGGCTCGTCGAGCACGACGAACCTCGGATCGAGCGCCATCGCCCGGGCGATGGCGATCCGCTGCCGCTGGCCGCCGGAGAATTCGTGCGGATAGCGGTCGAGCGTCGAGGGATCGAGCCCGGTGTCGGCGAGCGCGCGCGCAGCGACGCGGCGGCGCTCGGCGGCGCTCATCTTCGTCCCCTGGGCGATCAGTCCCTCCTCGACGATCTCGACCACCGACATGCGCGGTGAGAGCGAACCGTACGGGTCCTGGAAAACGATCTGCATCTCCCGCCTCAGCGGCCGCATCGCCTTCGAATTCAAGCCGTCGATCGCGCGGCCGCAATAGGCGATCGGTCCCTCGGACCGGATGAGCCGCAGGATCGCCAGGCCCAGCGTGGTCTTGCCCGAACCGGATTCGCCGACGACGCCGACGGTCTGCCCCTCGCGCACGGCGAGCGAAACGCCGTCGACCGCTTTGACGTGAGCGACGGTGCGGCGCAGGAAGCCCTTCTTGATCGGAAACCAGACCTTGAGGTGGTCGGCGCTCGCCACCATCGGCGCCGAACGGTCGGCGGCCGGCGGATCGCCCTTGGGCTCGGCAGCGAGAAGCGCCCGGGTATAGGGATGGCGCGGATCGGCGAACACCCGCGCCGTCTCGCCGGCCTCGACGATCTTTCCTTGCCGCATCACGAGCACGTCGTCGGCGATGCGCCGCACGACGTTGAGATCGTGAGTGATGAACAGCATCGCCATGCCGAGCTTCAGCTGCAGGTCCTTGAGCAGCTTGAGGATCTGCGCCTGCACGGTGACGTCGAGCGCCGTCGTCGGCTCGTCGGCGATCAGGAGATCGGGACGATTGGCGAGCGCCATCGCGATCATCACCCGCTGGCGCTGGCCGCCGGAGAGCTGGTGAGGAAAGGCGCCGAGCCGCTGGGCCGGGTCGACGATCCCGACCTCGGTCAGAAGCGCGACGATCCGCTCCCTCGTCGCCGCGCCGCGGCCGTGATGGAGGGCGATGATCTCGCCGATCTGCCGCTCGATCGTGTGCAGCGGATTGAGCGAAGTCATCGGCTCCTGGAACACCATGGTCACGGCGGCGCCGCGCATGGCGCGCAATTCATCGTCGGACATCTTGAGGACGTCGCGGCCGCGAAACAGGATCTCGCCGGTCGGATAGCTGGCGGCGGGCTGGGGCAAAAGGCGCACGATCGCCTGGGCGGTGACCGTCTTGCCCGAGCCGGATTCGCCGACCAGCGCGAGCGCGTGACCCTTCTCCAGCTTAAACGAGACGCGGTCGACCACGGTGCGGCGCCCGCCCCCTTGCGCGAAGGCGATCGAAAGATCGCGCACATCGAGGAGGGAAGCGGCCTCGCTCACGAGAAGGTCTTCCTCGGGTCGAAGGCGTCGCGCACCGCTTCGCCGATGAAGATCAAGAGCGACAGCATCAGCGCGGTGACGGCGAAGGCGGAAAGGCCGATCCACGGCGCTGACAGATTAGACTTGCCCTGCAGCAGAAGCTCGCCGAGCGAGGGCGAGCCGGGCGGCATGCCGAGGCCGAGGAAATCGAGCGAGGTCAGGGTCGAGATCGAGGAATTGACGATGAACGGCAGGAAAGTGAGCGTCGCCACCATCGCGTTCGGCAGCACGTGCTTGACGATGATCTTGGCGTTGGAGAGCCCGAGCGCGCGCGCCGCGTTGACATATTCGAAGTTGCGCGCCCGGAGGAACTCGGCCCGGACCAGATGGACGAGGCTCACCCACGAGAACAGGAGCAGGATGGTCAACAGGACGAAGAAGCTCGGCGCGAGGATCGCCGAGAGGATGATCAGGATGTAGAGATGCGGCAGCGACGACCAGATCTCGATCACCCGCTGCATCATGAGATCGAGCCAGCCGCCGAAATAACCCTGCACCGCGCCGGCGAAGACGCCGATGACGGACGAGACCCCGGCAAGCGTCAGTCCGAACAGGATGGAAATGCGGAAGCCATAGATGAGGCGGGCGACGATGTCGTGGCCGTCCTGATCGGAGCCGAGCCACAGCGGCTCGAGGCGGCTGCACGGTCGGGCGACCGTCGTTGCATCTGTCGCGCCCTGTTTCTCCAGCGCCGAGCGGCATTGCGCATCGCTCAGCATCCAGGTCGGGGGCGTCGGCAGGGGGGTCGGCGGATTGAGGATGGTGGTCGAGTTGGCGAACCTGATCGGCGGCCAAATCATCCAGCCGTGCGCGTTGACCTCGCTCGCGACGAACGAGCCGCGAAAATCGGCGTGCGCCTCGAAGCCGCCGAACTTGTCCTCCGGATAATCGAAGAACACCGGGAACAGGATCTCGCCCTTATAGGAGGCGATCAGCGGCCGGTCGTTGGCGATGAATTCGGCGAACAGCGAGACGACGAAGAGGACGAGAAATATCTGCAGCGACCAAGCGCCGCGCTTGTTGCGGCGGAAGTTGTCGAGCCGCCGCCGGTTCATCGGCGAGAGCCACGGGCGCCGCTCGACCTCGGCGCGCTCCCTCGCGCCCTCCCAGGCGTCCGCCTCTTCGTCGATCGGCACGACGCGATCCGCCGCCTCTCGCGGCTGATCGAGCGGGTCGGAGCGAGGAGCGAAGCGGTCCGTGTCGACCAAGCTCACACCTCGCGGGTTTCGAAATCGATGCGCGGATCGATCCAGGTGTAGGTGAGGTCGGAAATGAGATTCACCACCAGTCCGATCAGAGCGAAAATATAGAGATTGGCGAGCACCACCGGGTAATCGCGCTGGATCAGCGAATCGTAGGAGAGATAGCCGAGGCCGTCGAGCGAGAACACCTGCTCGATCAAAAGCGAGCCGGTGAAGAACGCGCCGATGAAGGCGCCGGGGAATCCGGCGATGACGATCAGCATCGCGTTGCGGAACACGTGGCCGTAGAGCACCCGCCATTCGGTCAGGCCCTTCATCCGCGCGGTCTGCACGTAGGACTTCTTGATCTCGTCGAGAAAGGAATTCTTGGTGAGCAGCGTCGAGGTGGCGAACGAGCCGAGCACCAGCGCCGTCACCGGCAGCGTGATGTGCCAGAGGTAGTCGAGGATCTTGTGCGGCCAGTCGAGATCGGCGAAATCGTCTGAGGTGAGCCCGCGCAGCGGGAAAATCTGCCAGAACGAGCCGCCGCAGAACAGCACGACCAGCAGGACCGCGAACAGGAAGCTCGGTATCGCATAGCCGAAGATGACCAGCGCCGAGGTCACGGTGTCGAAGCGCGAGCCGTCCCTCACCGCCTTGCTCACGCCGAGCGGAATCGAGATCGCATAGGAGATGAATGTCATCCACATGCCGAGCGAGATCGAGACCGGCAGCTTCTCCTTGATCAGCTCGAGCACCGGGACGTCGCGATAATAGCTCTTGCCGAAGTTGAAGGTCGAATAGTCCCGCACTAGGATCCAGAACCGCTCCAGCGCCGGCTTGTCGAAGCCGTACTGCTTCTCGAGCTCCTTGATGAATTTGGGATCGAGGCCCTGCGAGCCGCGATAGCGCGAAGAGATGTCGACGCCGGCCTGGGCCGCGCCGGCGCCGATCTGGCCGCCGCCGCCGCCGAACCCAGCCGTCGAGCCCTGGTCGGTCCCCTGCAATTGCGCGATTACGCGCTCGACCGGGCCGCCGGGAACGAACTGCACGATCGCGAACGAGACCGCCATGATGCCGAGGATCGTCGGGATCATCAGCAGGAGGCGGCGCAGGATATAGGCGAGCATCAACCTTCAGCCGGTCGGCGGGCGGCGGCCAGCTCGCTGACCCGCGCCTCATCCTGAGGAGCGATGCGAAGCCTCGCGTCTCGAAGGATGGTCCAGTGAACAGCGCCGGTCGTGCTGGCTGGAGCGTCCTTCGAGACGCCACGCTGCGCGTGGCTCCTCAGGACGAGGACGAGCTTGGCGGCGAGGTCATCAGAGCCCAATGGTCTTCGCCTTCGCTTCGTCCCACCACCATGTCCCCGGCGCGCCGGTGCCGAGCTTCGGCTGACGCTCGGGCCGCGAAAAGGCGTCCCAATGGGCGACCCAGTCGGTGTCGCGATACCAGTTCGGGACCCAATAATGGCCGGCGCGCAGGACGCGGTCGAGCGCACGGGCTGCGGTGCTGAGGTCGCTGCGCGACTGCGCCGTCGCGATCTTCTCGATCAGCGCGTCGACCACCGGATCGGCGACGCCGGCGAGATTGCGCGAGCCGTTCTGCGCCGCGGCGGCGGAGGAAAAGACGACCCGCAAACTCACGCCCGGCGTCGTCGAGCCGGGCAGCGCCTCGGTGACGACGTCGAAATCGAACGCTTCCGTCCGGCTCTTTAGCTGCGCGGCGTCGACGATGCGCAGATTGGCCTGAATGCCGAGCCGGCCGAGATTCTGGATGAACGGCGTCAGATGCGCCTGCATGAAATTGGAGCTGTCGAGAAACTCGATCGTCAGCGGCTTGCCGTTCGGCAGCGTCATGGTCTCGCCGGCGCGCTTGCAGCCGGCGGAAATGAGAAGGTCATACGCCTCCTTGAGCAGCTTGCGGTCGCTGCCCGAACCGTCGCTGACCGGCGGCGTGTACGGCTCGCCAAACACCGACGGGTCGAGCTTGTCGCGGAACGGCTCGAGCAGCTTGAGCTCGTCCGGCCCGGGCAAACCCTTCGCCTCCATGTCGGTGTTGGGAAAGTACGAGATGATCCGCTTGTAGGACGAATACATCACATTCTTGTTGGTCCATTCGAAATCGAAGGCGAGGCCAATCGCCTCGCGCACCCGCGGATCACGGAACTGCTCGCGACGGGTGTTGAGATACCAGCCCTGAGTGGAGGACGGCGCTCCGTTGTGCAGGACCTCTTTCTTGATCCGCCCGTCCTTGACCGCGGGAAAGTCGTAAGCGGTCGCCCAGAAGCGCGAGGTGAACTCCTCGTGATAGTTGATCGCCCCGGCCTTGAACGCCTCGAACGCGACCTGCCGCTCGCGATAATATTCAAACCGCAAGCGGTCGAAATTGTTCTGGCCGAGATTGACCGGCAGCTTCGCCCCCCAATAACCGGGATCGCGCGCAAATTCGATGAACCGCCCCTGCTCGAAAGTCTTGACCTTGTAGGCGCCCGAGCCGAGCGGAGGATCGAGCGTCGCGGCGGTGAAATCGCGCCCGCTCCACCAGGGCGCTGAGAACACCGGCATGCCGACGACGATCAGATGCGCGTCGCGGCTGCGCCCTTCGACAAAACGCACATGGACGACGTCGTCGCCTTCCGGATTGGCCGACTCCACCTCTTTGAGAAGCTGAGCGTAGATCGGATGGCCCTTTTCCTTGAGCACATTGAGCGAGAAGGCGACGTCAGCCGCGGTCACTCTCGAACCATCGAAGAAACGCGCCTCGGGCCTAAGCCGGAAACGGTAGTCGAGCTTGTCGGCCGAGACCCGGACCGATTGCGCGAGCAGGCCGTAGACCGAATCCGGCTCGTCGCCGTTCGCGGTCATCAGCGTGTCGAAGGTGGCCGACATGCCGGCCGCGCCGTTGCCCTTCCAGGTGTAGATATTGAGCGTGTCGAAAGTGTCGAAGTTCTGGTTGCCGCTCGTGCCGGTGATTTGCAGCGACAGGAGGCCGCCGGTCGGCGCCTCGGGATTGACGTAGGTGAAATGCGGGAAGTCGGGCGGCAGCGCCAGATCGCCGAACGACGACAGGCCATGGGTCTCGATGGAATCGTCGGCAAGCGCGGCGGGCGGGCGCGAGGCGAACGCCGCGAGCGTGGCGAGCGCGCCGGTCTTCAACGCCGCTCGCCGGGTCAACGCTATGGTCATCGAATCGTCAACCTCGCAGGTCGCCGTCATGCGCGATGTACCGCGCCTCAGCGCTCATTGCTAGCGAGAGCGGCGAAAACGAGGCAGCAAGGGGCGGGGCAGACGTCAGGGGGGGTTAAAGTTCGTTCATGAACATGTGCGCAAGCTGCTTGCCTTCCGGTCCAACCGCCGTCTTTGATCCTGACATGGACATTCGCGAAGCCAGCGCTGAAGTCCTCGCGCCTTCAGACCCGCCGGGGCGGCTTACGATCGACCTCGCCGCGCTGGCCGACAACTGGCGAAAGCTCGCCCGCCGCGCCGCGCCCGGGCGATGCGCCGCCGTCGTCAAGGCGAACGCCTATGGGATCGGCCTCGCCGAGGCCGCGCCGGCGCTGTGGGATGCAGGCGCGCGCGTCTTTTTCGTTGCGCAACTGAGCGAGGGGGTCGAGGCGCGCCGGCTCCTGCCCGAGGCTAATATCTACGTGCTCAACGGCCTCGAAGCGGGCGCCGACCCGGCGGATTATGCGCGCCATCGCCTCGCGCCGGTCATCGGGGCCGAAGAGGAGCTTAAGCGCTGGGCCCGCTTCGCTGCGCGACGCGGGCGGACCTCGCCGTGCGCGCTCCATCTCGACACCGGCATGAACCGGCTTGGCTTCGAATCGCTCGCCCGGCTCAAGGCGGCGATGGAGGCGCACGGCTCGGCCAGCGGCGCCGATCTCCTGATGAGCCATTTCGTGTCGTCCGAATTCCCGGATGATCCCATCAACCTCGTGCAAACCGAGCGGTTCGAGGCCGCCCGCGCCGCGTTCCCGGGCCTCCCCGCCTCGCTCGCCAACTCGTCGGGGATGTTCCTCCCCGCGCGCCCGATCCATGACCTCGCCCGGCCGGGCTATGCGCTCTACGGCGGCAATCCGACGCCAGGCGCGCCAAACCCGATGCGGCCCGTTGTAACGCTCGCCGTCGCCATCCAGCAGACCCGGTGGATCGAGGCCGGCGAGACCTGCGGCTATAACGGCCAGTGGACGGCCAAGCGCCGCACCCGGCTTGCGACCCTGCTCGCCGGCTACGCCGACGGCCTGCCGCGCGGCGCCGGCGCGACGGATGCAAAGCCCGGCGCCGAAGTCGCGATCGCCGGCCGCCGCTGCCCTCTGGTCGGGCGGATGTCGATGGACCTTTGCATCGCGGACGTGACCGACGTCCCCGAAGACGCCGCGCGACCGGGCGACCGGGTCGAGTTCTTCGGCCCTTCGGTGGATCTCGACGATTTCGCCGCCCGCAGCGGCACGATCGGCTATCACTTGTTGACAAGCCTCGGTCCGCGCTACCGGCGGGAGTACTTGCGTTAGCCCGGCGCGACGTCCAATTCGGCGTCCCGAGCCGACGGCGCTGCGACGCCGAGTAGCCCTCGCGCGTGTCTCAGTGCGCGCGGCTGATGGCGAACTCGACCGCGTCGCGGAGCGCGTGCTTCCAGGGCGAAGCGGCGAAGAGTTCGAGCGCGTCGCGCGCCATCGCGCCATAATGGCGGGCGCGCTCGATCGTGTCTTCGAGCGCGCGGTGCTTCTTCATCATTGCGAGCGCGGTCTCGAGATCGCCTTCGACGACCTCGCCCTTCTCCAGCGTGCGGCGCCAGAATTCGCGTTCCTGCGTCCCCCCGCGCCGGAACGACAGCACCACCGGCAGCGTGATCTTGCCCTCACGAAAGTCGTCGCCGAGATTCTTGCCAAGCTTGGCCGCCGAGCCGCCGTAGTCGAGGGCATCGTCAATGAGCTGGAAGGCGACGCCAAGATTAGCCCCATAAGCCTGGCAGGCCGCGATCTCCGCTTTTGGGCGGCCCGCGAGAATGGGCCCGACCTCGCAAGCCGCGGCGAACAGCGCCGCGGTCTTGGCGCGGATGACGGCGAGATAGGCGTCCTCGGTCGTCTCGGTGTCCTTGGCGGCGGAGAGCTGCATCACTTCGCCCTCGGCGATCACCACGGCGGCGCTGGACAAGACGTCGAGGCACGACAGCGAGCCGACTTCGACCATCATCCGGAACGCCTGGCCGAGCAGGAAATCCCCGACGAGCACGCTCGCCTCGTTGCCCCACAGCACCCGCGCGGCCGCCTTCCCGCGCCTCAAGTCGCTCTCGTCGACGACGTCGTCGTGCAGAAGCGTCGCGGTGTGCATGAATTCCACGGCGGCGGCGAGCTTGATGTGGCCGTCGCCGGAATAGCCGCACAGGCCCGCGGTCGCGAGGGTGAGGATCGGCCTCAGCCGCTTGCCGCCCGAGGAAATGAGGTGGTTGGCGACCTCGGGGATCATCGTCACTTCCGATCCCGTCCGCGCCAGGATGGTCTGGTTCACTCTTTCCATGTCGCCGGCGACGAGCGCCGTCAGCGGCTCGATCAGGCGATCGGCAGACTTCTCCTCAAGCGGAATGACGATTCCCACGCGCGCATTCCCTTGCCAGACTTGACCTTGCCAGACTTGACGTCCTGACCATAAAGACGCCGAAACGACGCGGCAAGTGAGCCAGACGAGGTCCTTTCCTTGGTCGAAATCCTGCGCACCAACGATCTCGTGCTCATCAGCGTGATCGAATCGATCCTGACCGCAGAACGGGTCCGCTATTTCGTCGCCGACCAGAACATGGCCGCCGTCGAGGGTTCGCTCGGTTTTCTCCAGAGGCGGATCATGGTCGACAAGCGCGAGGCGGAACGGGCGCGCCGCGCGATCGCCGCGGCGGGCCTCGCCGGGGAATTGCGCGATGCCTGATCCGCCGGCCGGACTCGAGCGCGAAGCGGCCGCGGACGGGCTCACCGTCGACCGCTGGCTCGGCGGCCGGCTCACCCTCGTCCAGCCGACAAGCGGCCATCGGGCCGGAACCGACGCCGTCCTGCTCGCCGCGGCGGCCGGAAGACCGGAGGGAAGGATCGCCGACGTCGGCGCGGGCGTCGGCGCGGTCGGGCTGGCGCTGGCGCTGCGGTCGGAGCGGGCCTTCGCCGATCTGATCGAGATCGACGCCGAGACGGGCGGGCTCGCCGGGATCAACGCCGAGCGCAACGGCCTTGCGGCGCGCGTCCGCGTGCTTGCGCTCGACGTCCTCGAAACCCGCGAGCGCCAGGCCGCCGGGCTTGTCGACGAGACCGCCGATTGCGTCGTGACCAACCCGCCGTTCTTCGAGCGCGGCGCCAGTCGCGTCTCGCCGGACCCGCGCCGGGCGCGGGCCCATGTCCTCGCGATGGAGGGTGAGGGCGCGACGCTCGAAGCCTGGATTCGGGCCTCGCTCGCCCTGCTCAAGCCAAGCGGCCGGTTCGTGATGATCCACCGCCCCGACGCGCTCGCCCGGATCCTCGCCGCAATCGGAAGCCGGCTCGGCGCGGTCGCGCTTCTGCCGGTTCATCCCTTCCCCGGCGCCGGCGCCCATCGGGTTTTGATCTCGGGCGTGAAGGGATCGAAGGCGCCGCTCAGCATCGCGCCCGCGCTCGTCCTGCATCAGCCCGACGGCCGCCTCACCGCCGCGGCCGACGCGATCCACCGCGGCGAGGCGCTGATCGACTGGGGCGCGTAGCGCTCCCAAACTTGGCCCAGAGATTGCGAAATCGAACCCATCCGAACTGATCCTGGTCTGATCACGCTTGAGCGTTGGCTGAGCGTTCGCCAGCCGCGCTGGTCTGCCCCGAGCGGTATTCGGCGGTATTCCCCTATTCAGTGACAGTTGCATGTTTACCTAATTGCTCCTAGCCCTACAAAATCGCAAAGATGCTTGTGTCACCGTTTTCCGTGTCACCGTTTTCCCCGTTTTCCCCACCGTTTTACCCGTTTTACCGTTTTCTCCGTTTTCTGCGTTCAATAGCGGCGGTCGTCGGCTAACTTGAGCCGCATCGTCGCGCTGCTATGCTTCCGCTTTCTTCCAACCCTGGCGAAGCGCCGATGCCTGAAGCTTTCCTGCGCCACATCCGCGCAACCCTCCACGAGATCGAGGCAGGCGGGCTTTTCAAGCGCGAGCGCCTGCTGAACGGGCCGCAGGGCGGGCGGATCCGCGTCGCCGCAAACGGCTCCGAACGGGAGATGCTCAACCTTTGCGCCAACAATTATCTCGGCCTCGCCGACCATCCGGAGATCATCGCTGCGGCGAAGCGCGGAATGGACGAATTCGGCTTCGGCATGGCCTCGGTCCGCTTCATCTGCGGCGCCCAGACCCTGCATCGCGAGCTCGAACGGAGAATCGCCGGGCATCTCGGCAAGGACGACGCGATCGTTTTCGCCGCCTGTTTCGACGCCAATGGCGGGGTGTTCGAGCCGCTCCTCGACGAAGCCGACGCCATCATCTCCGACAGCCTCAACCACGCCTCGATCATCGACGGCGTCCGCCTCTCCAAGGCGAAGCGCTACCGCTTCGCCAATTCGGACATGAACGCGCTCGAAGACGCGCTGAAAGAAGCCGATGCGGCGGGCGCGCGGTTCAAGCTGATCGCGACCGACGGCGTGTTCTCGATGGACGGTTACGTTGCGAAGCTCAAGGAGATCGCGTCCCTCGCCGACCGCTACGGCGCGATGATTCTCGTCGACGATTGCCATGCGACCGGCCATCTCGGAGAGAAGGGCCGCGGCACGCCGGCGCTGACCGGCGCGGGCGACCGGGTCGATATCGTGACTGGCACGTTCGGCAAGACTCTCGGCGGCGGCATGGGCGGCTTCGTCGCCGCGGCGCAGCCGATCGTCGATCTCTTGCGTCAACGCGCGCGGCCCTATCTCTTCTCCAATTCGCTCGCCCCCCCGATCGCCGCCGGGGCGATCAAGGCGCTGGAGATTGCGATCGCCGCCGACGACCGGAGGGCGCTCCTGCAATCACATGCGAAACGCTTCCGCGCCGGGGTCGAGAAGGCGGGCTTCAAGGTGCTGCCCGGCGTGACGCCGATCATTCCGGTGATGCTCGGCGAGGCGAAACTGGCGCAGGATCTCGCGCGCGCGCTCGACGAGCGCGGAATCTATGTCGCCGGCTTCTTCTTTCCGGTGGTGCCGAAGGGCCAGGCGCGCATCCGCACCCAAATGTCGGCGGCGCTCTATTCGCAAGATATCGACTTTGCCGTGGGGGCGTTTGCGGAGGCGGGCCGGGACTTGGGGATCGTCTGAACGGCGCGCCAGCGCGCGGAGGGAGGCTATGGCGAGAGCACTTGAGGGCAAGGTCGCCGCCGTGACGGGGGCCGCCTCCGGCATCGGGCTGGCCTGCGCCGAGGCGATGCTGGCTCAAGGCGCGCGAGTGGTGATGGCTGATCGCGACGAAGCGGCGCTGAAGCGGCTCGGCGAGAAGCACGGTGACGCCATGATCCCGCTGGTCGTCAACCTGCTCGATGCGAAAGACTGCGCGACCCTCGTGCCGAGAATCCTCGAGAAGGCGGGCCAGCTCGACATTCTGCACGCCAACGCCGGCATGTACGTCGGCGGCGACCTCATCGAAGCCGACACCCTCGCCATCGACCGGATGCTCAACCTCAACGTCAACGTGGTGATGAAAAACGTGCACGACGCCCTGCCGCACATGATCGGGCGCGGGACCGGCGACATCATCGTCACGAGTTCGCTCGCCGCCCATTTCCCGACACCGTGGGAGCCGGTCTACGCGTCGTCGAAGTGGGCGATCAACTGCTTCGTCCAGACGGTCAGGCGGCAAGTGTTCAAGCACGGCATCCGCGTCGGCTCGATCTCTCCCGGACCCGTGATCACCGCGCTGCTCGCCGACTGGCCGGCGGAGAAGCTCAAGGAAGCGAGGGAGCAGGGGAGCCTGCTCGAGGCCAGCGAAGTGGCGAATGTGGTGATCTTCATGCTGACCCGGCCGCGCGGCATGACGATCCGCGACGTGGTGATGATGCCGACGAATTTCGATCTCTAAGGCGAGGTCCGATCGGACCACGCCGTCATTGCGAGGAGCGCTAGCGACGAAGCAATCCAGAGCTGCAGGAAGCCCCTCGACCCCTGGATTGCTTCGGCTCACGCTCGCAATGACGGATGCGCGGGCTCCTGCACCATCGTTCAGGGCGAGCCCCTTGGCCGCTATCGCAATCCTGCTCAAACGGATAAATCGGTCATCAGCGGATCGTCGCCCGCCATCGACCTCTCCGGAGCCCTCATGCGCGCCCTCGTCAAGGAAAAGCCCGAGCCCGGCCTCTGGCTCGAACAGCAGCCGGTCCCCAAGATCGGCCCCGACGACGTGCTGGTGAAGGTGCACAAGACCGGCATCTGCGGCACCGACGTCCACATTTTCAACTGGGACGAATGGGCGCGGAAGACGATCCCGACGCCAATGACGATCGGCCACGAATATGCGGGCGAGATCGCCGCGCTCGGCGCCAACGTCCGGCGGCTCAAGGTCGGCCAGCGGGTGTCGGGCGAAGGCCATGTGATCGGGATGAAGAGCCGGGCGGCGCGCGGCGGGCGCTATCATCTCGATCCGGAGACGCAGGGCATCGGCGTCAATATCCCCGGCGCCTTCGCCGATTACGTGCGGGTGCCGGCGTTCAACATCGTGCCGCTGCCCGACGACGTCGACGACGAGATGGGCGCGATCCTCGATCCGCTCGGCAATGCGGTCCATACCGCGCTCGCTTTCGATCTGGTGGGCGAGGACGTGCTGATCACCGGAGCGGGGCCGATCGGCATCATGGCCGGCGCGGTCGCCCGCCACGTCGGGGCGCGCCACATCGTCATCACCGACATCAACCCCCGTCGGCTCAAGCTCGCCGAGGAGGTCGCCGAGGTCGTCGCGGTCGACGTCTCGAAGACCGACCTGCGCCAGACGATGAGCCGGCTCAAGATGGCGGAAGGCTTCGACGTCGCGCTCGAAATGAGCGGCGCGCCGGCGGCGTTCGATCAATTGTTCGACGCCATTATCGTCGGCGGCCGGGTCGCCCTGCTCGGCCTGCCGGCGAAGCCGGCGCTGGTCGACTGGAACAAGGTCATCTTCAAGCAGCTCACGATCAAGGGCATCTATGGGCGCGAGATGTTCGAGACCTGGCACAAGATGATCGCGATGCTGGAAAGCGGGCTCGACGTGCGCAAGGTCATCACCCACCGCCTGCCGGCGGCCAAGTTCCTCGACGGCTTCGAGATCATGCGCCGGGGCGAGAGCGGCAAGATCGTGCTGGACTGGGCCGCAGGCGCCTGAGGACGGGAACCGGCATCGCGAGCGGGGCCGGGACAGATTGTAGCCGCACCCCGGTCGTTGACCGCGGCGGAACCGGTCGGCGACCGCATCTACAAGGCGCGCCGCAAAATGAAGAGGCTTGACAACGGCAGAATACTCTGCACGATAGAGTTATCTGCAAGGAGCCTGCTATGTCTCTGTCCTCCCTTTACCATGCGACGCTCGGGCTGCTCGCCCTGGTCGGCGCGGCGGGGATCGCGCTTGCGCTCGCCCTGGCGACGCCGGTGCGTCCGCCGCCGCCGCTCGCTTCGATTCACCAAGGAGCGATGCAGATTGATGCGGCGGGCGCGCCGGACCTTTCCCGCTTCCAGGGCCGCGACGGAACCTGGCTCGCCTACCGGCTCTACCCGGCGGCGAACGGCGCGCGCGACCGGATCGCCATCCTCGCGCACGGCTCCTCGGCCAGTTCGATCGAAATGAACGCCGTCGCCACTGCGCTCGCGGCGAACGGCGTGACAGCGGCCGCCCCCGACATCCGCGGCCACGGCGCCTCTGGAACCCGCGGCGATATCGCCTATCCCGGGCAGCTCGACGAAGACCTCGCCGATCTCGTCGCCGGACTGCGCGTGTCTTATCCCGCCGCGCGATTCTCGCTCATCGGCCATTCGTCCGGCGGCGGCTTCGCGCTGCGCATCGCCGGGAGCCCGCTCGGCGGCGCGTTCGACCGCTTCGTCCTGCTCGCGCCCTACCTCGGCTATTCCGCGCCGACCAACCGGCCGGCGCAAGGAGCGGGTTTGTGGGCCGCTCCGGACCTGCCGCGCATCGTCGCAACGCTCATGCTCGAAAAGATCGGCATCGACTGGCCGCAGTCGCTGCCGGCGATCGCCTTCGCCAACCTCCCGGAGGCGAAGATGAATGTGACCAGCCAATACTCGTTCCGGCTGCTCAGGAACTATACCGCCCCGCCCGACTGGAAGGGCGCGTTTCTCCGCGCCAAAGGCCGCGTTGCGGTCGTCGCCGGCGCCGACGATCAACTCATGGACGCCGACGGCTATCGGCGCGCCTTGCCGCCGCTCGGGGTTCCGGTGACCATCGTTCCCGGCGTCGACCACATGGGAATCGTGTGCCGGCCCGAGGCGATCAAGGCGATCCTCGCCGCGATGGCCGAACCGGGCGCATGAGGAGACAACGCCGATGTCCAGGCCGCGAACTGACCCATGACCATTCGCTCCGATGAAGCCGCCGCAATGCTCGCCGACGTCGACAGCGTCGTCGCCAAGGTCAAGCAGTCGCGCATCTATCGCAGCGCGGCGCTCATCATCACTCTCTGGGGCGTGGTCAACCTGGCGCGGGAGGCGCTGATCGCGGTCGCGCCGGCATGGTTCGGGCCGCGATGGTTCCTCATCGACGCAATCGGTGTCGCAAGCACGCTCGCCCTGCTTCGCTGGGTGGTCGAGCCCGGAGCGCGGCTCCCGGTGCGGACTCTCGCGGCGTTCTGCCTATTCTACGCCTTCGGCTGGGTCTGGTCGAACCTGCTCGGACAATTCGAGCCGCGCGAGTCGATGGCCTTCTGGCCGACGCTCTTCCTGTTCGGCTACGCGGTCGCCGGCTTATGGTTCGGGTGGGCGTTCACCGCAATCGGCCTTGGCCTCACCGCCCTCATCCTCATCGGCTATGTCTGGTCCGGCGCGGCTTTCCCTTTGTGGCTCGCGGCGGTCTCCGGCTTGGGCTTCATCCTCTGCGGCCTGTGGATGCGGCGGGCCTGAGCGATGGACGGGCCGGACGACGTCATCCACCAGCCGATCCGGCTCCGTGTCATGGCGGCGCTGACCGCCTGCGACCCGAGCGACGAGGGCCTCGACTTCACCCAGCTCAAGAAACTGACAGGGGCGACCGACGGCAATCTCGGCGCCCATCTCGATCACCTTGTGCGGGCGGGTTACGTGGAGGTGACCAAAGCTTTCGTCGCCCGTCGTCCGCGAACCACCGTCAAGGCGAGCACGACGGGCCGGGCGGCCTTCGCCCGCCACGTGGCGTTTTTGAAGTCGATCATCGCGGGCGCGTGAGGGCTGCGCGTTGACGTTGCTGCCGCGTTGCGGCGACAACGGGGGATGATCCGCGGCTTCTTCATCCTGCTCGTCTTTCAGCTCATCGGTGAGCTCGCGACGCGCGGCCTCAACCTGCCCGCTCCCGGCCCGGTGATCGGACTCGCGCTGCTTGTCGTCGCGCTCGTCCTCACCCGGCGCTTTCGCCCGTTCGACGAGGAGGCGCTCGCGGCGAGCGACCTCGGGCAGGCAGCGCGCGGCCTGCTCGCCGCGCTGCCGCTTCTGTTCGTGCCGGCGGGCGTCGGCGTGGTGCAATATCTCGGGCTCCTGCGCGACCAGGGCGTGGCGCTGGCCGCTGCGCTCGTCGTTTCGACCGTGGTCACGCTGATCGCGACCGTCGGCGTCTTTCTCCTGGTCAAGCGCCTCGCCGGCGCGAAAGGCGAGGCATGACGGCATTCCGCCTCTGGGTTTACCTCCAGACGACGCCGCTCTTCTGGCTGACGGCGACGCTCGCGGCCTTTCTCGTCGCCGACTTGCTGGCCAAGGCGGCGCATCGCCATCCGCTGGTCAATCCGGTGGCGATCGCAATTGCGCTTCTCGGCGGGCTCTTGAAGGCGACCGGCGCGGACTACCAGACCTATTTCAACGGCGCCCAGTTCGTCCATTTCCTGCTGGGGCCGGCGACGGTCGCGCTCGGCGTGCCGATCTTCACCAACCTCGCCCTCGTCAGGCGCAACTTCTGGCCGCTCGTCGCCTCGCTCGTCGTCGGCGCGATCGTCGCGATCATGTCGGCGGTGCTGGTCGCCAAAGGGCTCGGGGCGCCGCGCACGGTGCTCGTCGCGCTCGCGCCGAAGTCGATCACCGCGGGCGTGGCGATGGCGGTCACCGAGGGTCTCGGCGGCCCGGCGCCGCTGACCGGCGTTCTCGTCATCGCCACCGGCATCCTCGGCGCGGTTATCGTCACCCCGCTGATGAATCTGCTTGGCGTCACCGACTACGCAGCGCGCGGCTTCGCCGTCGGCCTTGCCTCGCACGGGATCGGCACGGCGCGCGCCTTCGCGGTCGATCCGGTCGCCGGCGTGTTCGCCGGCCTCGCCATGGGGTTGAACGCCGTCGTGACGCCGGCGGTGATCCCGGCGCTGCTGCCGTGGCTCGTGGGGTGAGTGACGTCAAGTTTATTTCACTATGCCCAGAAAAACCGCGAGCCGCCTCTCGACTTCAAGCAGCGCCTCGGCGCTCAATCGACCGAAGGTCTGGCCAATCTTGGCTCGCAGGATTGTCGCGGTTTTGTCGATCATGACCTGGGAGGGCAGGCGCAGACCGTTGATCGCGTCGGGCAGGATGGTGAAGCGCAGCAGCGGCGGGTCGATGAGCGCGCTCGACAGCAGGAGCGCCGTCACCGTCGCGTGATCCGCGAAGGCGTCGGCTTGAATGATGAGAGCGGGCCGCGGCTTGCCGAAATCACCCGAAACCGCGACCGTGACCAGATCGCCGCGGCGCAATCTAGCCGCCGCGCTCGCCGATGTCGGCGAGGGCCCTATCCAGGAATTCCAATAGATCCAGGTCAGCGAGGTCGGACGCCGCGGCAAGTCGGCTCTGCCGACCCGCCTCCTCGAGGAAACCTGGCTGACGCGTGTCGGGCGCCCAGATTTGGATCGGCCTCAAGCCCGCCGCCCTAAGAGCAGCGCGGCGCTTGCGAACGCGCTTTGCGGTTGGTGAGGTCACGAGTCCAGTCGCTTCCAGACGCGTTACATGTAACACGTCTCACAGCTGAATGAAAGTCCGATCGCCTCACCGCCTCGGATAGCGCTGGCTCAAAAGTTCGAACAGCCCCCGCGCCGCCTGGATCTCGCCGCCGGCCGGCCCATGGGCCCGCGGCTTGGGGTTCCAGGCGTAGACGTCGAAATGGGCCCAGGCCTTCGCCTTGTCGACGAACCGCCTCAGGAACAGCGCCGCGGTGATCGAGCCGGCCATTCCGGCGCCCGATCCCGAATTCGAGATGTCTCCGACCGTTCCCTCGATCATCGCGTCATAGGGGCGCCAGAGCGGCATCCGCCATACCGGATCGCGAACGCGCGCCGCATGCGCGGCGATCGAGGTCGCGAGCGCATCATCGTCGGTGTAGAAGGGCGGAAGATCGGGGCCGAGCGCGACCCGCGCCGCGCCGGTCAAGGTGGCGAAATCGAACATCAGCTCCGGCGCCTCTTCGTCGGCGAGCGCCAGCGCGTCGGCGAGGATGAGCCGCCCCTCGGCATCGGTATTGCCGACCTCGACCGAGAGCCCCTTGCGGCTCATGAGCACGTCGCCCGGCCGCATCGCCGGGGCCGAGATCGCGTTCTCGACGATCGGGATCACCACTCTGAGGCGAAGACCAAGCCCCGATTCCATGACGAGCCGCGCCAGCGCCAGCGCGGTCGCCGCCCCGCCCATGTCCTTCTTCATCAGCTCCATGCCCGAGGCCGGCTTGATGTCGAGGCCGCCGGTGTCGAAAGTGACGCCCTTGCCGATGAGCGTGACTTTCGGCGCGTCCGCGCGTCCGCGGGAAAAGTCGACGATCCGCGGCTCCTCGGCGGCCGCGCGCCCGACCGCGTGGATGAGTGGAAAATTGGCGGCGAGAAGCTCGTCGCCGCGGACCATCGTGACGCTGGCGTCGAATTCCTCGGCGAGCTTGACCGCCTCCTGCTCGAGAGCCTGCGGCCCGAGCGCGTTGGCGGGCGCGTTGACGAGGTCGCGTCCGAAGGCAACCGCTTCGGCGATGCGTTCGAGTCGCCACGCATCGACCCCGTCGGGCGCGACGAGCCGGGGCTTCCGCGCGGGATTGGCCTTGAACCGGTCGTACGAATAGAGCCCGAGCAGGAAGCCGAGCGCGGCCAAACCGGCGTCATGCGGCGGGTCGGCGAAGCGATAGTCGCCTTCGGGCAGCGAGGTCGCGAGCTTGCCGGGGGCGAGGGGATCGCGCGCGGGCGCGCGCTCCCCGTCGACGCCGAACAGCACGCCGGCCAGCGCCCCGCCCTCGCCGGGAAGAAGCTGGACTTGTCCGGCTTTCGGCTTGAACCCGCAGCGCTCGGCGAACGCCGTCGCTGCGGCCCCGATCGAAGATTTGACCTCCTCCCAATTGTCGGCGCTGACCAGCCAGACCGGCGTCGCGTCCGGCGTCGGGGAAGCGAAATCGGGCACGGGCTCTTTCTCCGGCGGCGGACGAGGTCAGCGGCGACTTAACCTCATTTCGCCGGCCCGGGATAGGTTGGGGCGCTCATCGCCATAAACGATGAGGCCGCGCCTCGCAGGGGCACGAGGCGCGGCCCTTAAGCGCCGCTCGCCTGGTCCTGGAGAGACCGCGGGAGGGCGCCGTTCCCGGTCGCAAGGGGGGTTAAGCGACCGGGCGCCCGCTGGCGGCGTACAGCGAGCAATTGTCCTGAGCGAGCTGCTGGATCGATTCGCCGAAGGTCATCGCCAGCGGGCCGCTGTAGGCGGAATTCCACGGGTTCTGGATCGTGAACGTGTCGTTCGCCGCGTTGACGCCGGTGATCATGTACATGTGGTCGCCGACGAGATTGCCGCTCGAATTCGTCGGCGTCGACATCAGGACTTCTTCGCCCGCGCTGAAGCTCGAGGCGACGCTGGACATGATCGAGGCGAGCGCGCTGGCCGAGTCCTTCGAGTTCAGCGCGTAGCTGGTCACCGATTGGCCGGTGAGCAGCGTGAGCGCAGCGGCTGATCCCGCCGCGATTCCTTCATAGGAATCGGAGGCGCTGTTGAGCTCCGCGCCGTGCGGCGCATTGGTCTGGGCGTTGAGCTCGGCATAGGCCTTCTCGATCAGCGCGACCCAGTCGTCGGTCGTGCCGTTGGCGAATTCGAGCGTCGAACCATTGGCCCATTGATAGCCCGCGCCCATGACGGGAAGCTCGGAATTGACCGTCACGTAGTCCGGCTGGCCGTCGACCATGAAGCGGACGCCATAGGTCCCGTTGCCGTTGCTGGTGATCATGCTCTCGATCGCGGAAGGGTCCTTGAGCGCGATTTCGCCCAGCGACGACAGAAAGTAGCAGTCGCCGAGATAGCCCTGGTTGACGTCCGCCAAAGTCGGGGCGCCGCTGGGGCCATAGAGCGGCAGAGTGGAGTTCTGATAGGTCGGCTGAAGGTTCGCCTGCCCGACCGCGGCGAGGCTAAGGCTCGGCAGATTGGCGCCGAGGAACCATTCGTCGATCAGGTCATCCGCCTGCGCCTGGCTCGACGATGCGCTGAGGTCGCCGAGCTTGGTCGCCGCCGCCGCGCCGCAGTTCCAGGTCGCGTTGGCGGAATTGCCGTCGATCACATCGTCCGTGATCTGCTGCACGTAAGGCGTGACGCTGATCCCGCCGGGCGCGTTGAGCTCGGTGGCGAAGCTCTGGAGGGCGGCGAACTTGGACGTCGACATGCCGCCCGCCGCAGCGGCGTCAAGAATCGTCAGAACGGCATTGTAGCTGAGCGAGCCCTCTAGCTCCTGGCTGGCGATCTCGACCGCAATGGCGGGATCGGGCGACGCTGCGCCCGAGGCGCCGGAGCTGGAATCGCCCGACAACCCGGAACCGGCCCGCGTCAACGGCGCGGGGCGGGACGGAGCGAGGCTCCGCCCACGCTCGACCGCCGCCGCCTCTGACCGGCCGGCGCCGGCGTCAGGGTCGAACCCGCGGAAGAAACTGGCCATGGCGGACATGCTCCCAGAGCCGGCTCTCGCCGGGGCCCGATCCTTGGCCATTGCGAGTTGAAGATCCGTAATCGAATCGCCTAAATTTGAGATCCTCCGACTTTTTTCGCGGTCTGACCGCCGCCGCCGAGCGGAGGCGCTGGCCTCACGCCGGGTCGGCTTGCGCCGCTTCACCCGCCATGTTGTGGCTTGACTTGCCGGCAACCTTGGGTTCGTTAGGGCGCCGCGCGCCCAAATCACGGCGCTTCGGGCGCAACGTGGCGGGCGCGCCGAGGAGGATCGATTGTCCGAGCCCAGCGTGAATTCGAAGATTCGCCTGCTCGGCGGAATCGGGGCGAGCGACAAGTCCTCCACCCCCCTCCCCGCCCGGGCCGCCGCCGCGCAGTCGGCTGCCCCCGCTGTTTCGATTGCGCCGCCGCCCGCCTCGGTCCAGGCCGAGCCGCTTTTCCTTGGCGATTTGGCCGACGGGCCCGACGTCCTGAACGTCGCCCAATTGGTGGCGCCGCTGGCCCACCTTTGCGTGACCCCGCAGGTCCAGACGCCGTTCCTGGCTGCGATTGCCGGCCCCTCGGGCGCCGGCAAGAGCTTCGCGCTGAGGCGCCTCACGCAGGCGATTGTCGAACTCAGCGCCTCGTCGGCGGCTTCAGGCGCGGGCGCGCTCACGCGGGTGGCGCTCGCGCATATCGACGCGGGAAGCGGCGTCGAGGCGCCGGTGGCGATCGCCAGCGCCGCCTATGCCGCGCTCGACCGCGAGCCCGGCGGGGTCGACTATTCGGCCCTGCTCGACGAAACCGGACATGCCGGCGGCGATCCGCATCGCGCCGCGAGGGCGGCGTCCGACCGCCATGACGACCTCGTCAGAAAGCTCGAGGCCGAGCGCTCGCAGCGCGACGATGTCGAGGCCAGGCGGGCTCGGCTCGCGGATGCCCTTCTGTTCGAGACCCCGGGCTCGCGCATCGACGTCTTCGCCCGCGCGCGGCGCGGCACGATCGAGGCGCGCTTGCGCCGGTTCGGCCTCGCTGGATCGGACGCCGACGCGAACTACCGTCATCTGGTGCGGGATGTGTCGACCCTCGGGGCGGGCGCCCGCTTCGCTGTCGTCGTTCGCTCGATCTGGGCCTACGGCAGCCAGGCCCGGCTGCTGATGTGGGCGATCATTGCCTTCGCGCTCGCGTTCGGACTTGGCTTGCTGCACGGGGACAAGGCCGTAGCCGCAATCGGCGGCGTCAATGGCGGGCTCGAACCGGTCGCTGACTGGATCGCCGAGCACGGCGAATGGTTCGATCGCGCCTCGCAACTCCTCTACCTCCTTGGCGCGTTGGCGATCGCGCTCAACCTCTGGCGCGCGCTCGGGTTTTCGAACCTGCTCCTGCGCGGGACGCGATTGCTCAACCTCGAGTCGCGCGAGCGGCGCCGCGACCTCGATCAGCGCGCGACGCGGCTCAATCAACGCGTCGCTGGGCTGACGGCCGAGGCCGATGCGGCCGCCAAGCGCGCCGATGCCGCCAGCCAGCGGGCGGGGGGTAAGACGACCGTCCGCCCCCCGGGGCCGGAATTTCTCGAAACGGGCCATGGCCCCTCGACGGCGGCGCGGGCGTTTCTCGCCGCTCTTGGCGGCAGGATCGGACATCCGAACCCGGCGGCGCCGGCGCCGGACCGGCTGATCTTCGCGATCGACAATCTCGACGCGCTGTCGCCCGGCGCCGCGATCGCCTGGATCGACGCCGCGCAAAGCGCGATCGGACCCGGCTGCGTCGGCCTCCTGGCCTTCGATCCGGCACGGCTTGCCGCGACGCTCGGCGGCCCGCGGAAGGCGCGCCGCCGTTTCGGCAAATGGCTGCAGGTCAGCCTCAACTTGCCGGCTCGCGACGGCGCCGACGGGGAACGAGTGGTCGCGCGGCTGCTTTCGACCGCCGGGCGGCCGGCGTCGCCGCCGGACGCGAAGCTGCCGGCGGCGCTCGTCGAGCCGCTGTCAGGCGCGGAAACGACGCTGCTCGCGGCGCTCGCCCCGCTCGCCGCCGATTCGCCGCGCGACGCCAAGCGTTTCCTCAACGCCTATCGGCTGGCGCGCTGCTCGGGCTTGCCCCGGCCGGTCGTGGCGCTCATGCAGGCCGTGGCCTTTGCCGACGACGATGCGCAGGCGGCGATGCGCGATCGCCTCGCCAAGGGATCGGGCGAGCTTGGCGATGTCAGCGGCCCGCCGGAGCTGGTCGAGGCGGTCAAAGCCGCCCGCGCCGCCAACAACGGCCCGATATCGATCGAAGACGCGCGGGCGGCGGCGGAGATCGCCCGCCGCTACGCCCTGCCGCTATGAAGGCGCCGCTGGTCAGCGCGCGCCCGCCATCGGCGCAGCGCTTGCGCGCAGGTAGTACCGGCGCCACAGGCCGGCGAGCCATTTGCCGAAATTGTCGAGGTAGATGAAAACCACCGGGGTCGTGTAGAGCGTCAGCGCCTGACTGACGATGAGCCCGCCGACGATGGTGATCCCGAGCGGATGACGGAGCTCCGAGCCTTCGCCCGTTCCGAACGCCAGCGGCAGCGCGCCGAACAGAGCGGCGAACGTCGTCATCATGATCGGGCGAAAGCGCAGGAGGCAAGCCTCCTCGATCGCGTCGCGCGTGTTGCGGCCGGCCCGCTCGGCCTCGAGCGCGAAGTCGACCATCATGATGGCGTTCTTCTTGACGATGCCGATCAAGAGCAAGACGCCGATCGCGGCGATGACGGTGAACTGGGTGTCGAACAGCCGGAGCGCCAGCGCCGCGCCGACGCTGGCCGAGAGCAGGGTCGAGAGGATGGTGATCGGATGGATCAGGCTCTCGTAGAGGATCCCGAGCACGATATAGATGGTGACCAGCGCCGCGAGGAACAGAAGCGGCATGCTCGACTGCGATTGCTGGAAGGTCGCCGCTGTGCCGGCGAAGGCGCCGCGGACGGTCGAGGGCATGCCGATGCGCTGGATCGCGTCGTCGATCTCCGTCTTGGCCTCGCTGAGCGATTTGCCCGGCGCGAGGTTGAACGAGATCGTCGTCGCCGCGAACTGTCCCTGGTGATTGACGCTGAGCGGCGTATGTCCCGGGGCAAAACGGGCGAACGCCGACAGCGGGACCATCGTCTCGAGCGAGGACGAAACCGCCGCGCCTGACGAAGCAACCGAATGGCCGCTCGCCGCGAGCGCATTGGTCGCGGCGTTGCGCTCCGAATCCGCCGCAATCGACGCGGCGGTGCTCTGAGGCCCGGTCGAGGAGACATAGTCGCCGGCGGCTATTCCGGTCTGCTGGACCCCGGTCGGAATCGCGCCCGACGTCGAAACGTAAATCTGATCGAGCGTGCGCGGATCCTGCCAATAGCGCGGCGCGAGCTCCATCACGACGTGATACTGGTTGAGGGGGTTGTAGATGGTCGAAACCTGCCGCTGGCCGAAGGCGTCATAGAGCGTGTTGTCGATCGAGCTCATTGGGAGACCAAGCCGCATCGCAGTGTCGCGATCGATGGTGAGGTTCGTCTGGAGGCCGCCCATCTGCTGATCGGAATTGACGTCCTTGACGATGTCGCTGGCCATCAGCGCCTCGGCCAGCTTGGGCGCCCAGGCGTAGAGCTCGGCCGTATTGTCGGAGAGCAGCGTATATTGATAGGCCGCGTTGCTCTGCCGCCCGCCGGTCCTTAAGTCCGAAACCGCGAACATGATGAGGCGCGCGCCCGCGACCTCGGAGAGCTTGCCGCGCAGCCGGGCCACCACATCGTCGGCGGTGACTTTGCGCGCGGCATAGGGCTTCAGCGAGACATAGACAAAGCCCATGTTCGTCGCCCGTCCCCCGGTAAAGCCGACGACGCTGTCGACCGCGGGGTCGTCCTGCACGATCGTCTGCAGTTGGGTGAACTTCTCCTTCATCGCCTGAAAGGAGATACTCTGGTCGCCCTGGATCACGCCGATGATTAGCCCCGTGTCCTGCACCGGAAACAGGCCGTAGGTCATCTGGTAACGAAACATGTAGTAGTTGAGCCCGACCGTGGCCAATAGCGACAGCGCCACAGGCCCGGGATGACGGAGCGCGGCCCGCAGCGTCGATCGATAGAACGCGTGCATCGCCTCGAAGCCGCGCTCCGTCGCCCGATAGAGGCGTCCGTGCTCGATTTGGGGACCGCGCGGAAGGATGAGGGCGCACATCATCGGCGTCGTCGTCAGCGAGACGACCATCGAGATCAGGACCGCAACCGAAAGCGTGAGCGCGAATTCGGTGAACAGGCGCCCGACAATGCCGCCGAAGAACACGAGCGGCGCGAACACCGCAATCAGCGAGAGGGTGATCGAGATGACGGTGAAGCCGACCTCGCCCGCGCCCCGAATCGCGGCCTCGACGCGGGGCATGCCCTGTTCAAGATAACGCGAGATGTTCTCGAGCACGACGATGGCGTCGTCGACGACAAAGCCGGTCGAAATCGTCAGCGCCATCAGCGACAGGTTGTCGAGGCTGAAGCCGAGCAGATACATCGCCCCGAACGAGCCGATGATCGAGGTCGGCACGGCCACGCTCGGAATCGCAGCTGCGCGCACGCTGCGCAGGAACGCGAAGACCACGAGAATAACCAGCGCCACCGCGATGACCAGCGTCTTCTCGGTGTCGTGCAACGACTGCCGGATCGTCTTCGACCGATCGACGGCGACCGTGAGATCGATGTCGCCCGGCAGCGAGGCGATCAGGCGCGGCAGCTCGGCTTTCACTCCATCGACGGCCTCAATGATGTTCGCGCCCGGCTGGCGCGACAGGATCACCGCGACGCCCGGCTTGCCGTTGGCGAGGCCGGCGTTGCGGAGGTCCTCGACCGAATCCACGACCTCGGCCACGTCGCCGAGCCGGACCGGCGCGCCGTTGCGGTAGGCGATCACCAGATCGCGATACTGGGCGGCGTGCGAAGCCTGGTCGTTGGCGTAGATCTGATAATGGTAGTCGTCATCCTCGATCGCGCCCTTCGGGCTGTTGGCGTTGGCTGAGGCGAGCGCCGCGCGGATGTCCTCGAGGCCGATCCCATAGTGGAAGATCGCGCCGGGGTTGATCTCGACCCGCACCGCCGGCAGCGCCGCGCCCGAAATGTCGACCTCGCCGATGCCCGGAAGCTGGGACAGCCGCTGCTGCAGAATGTTGGAGGCGAGATCGTAGAGCTGCCCAGCTGTATGGGTCGTCGACGACATGGCGAGGACCATGATCGGCGCGTCGGCCGGATTGACCTTATGGTAAGTCGGATTCTGGCGCAGGCTGGTCGGCAAATCGACGCGCGCGGCGACGATGGCCGCCTGGACGTCGCGCGCCGCGCCGTCGATATCGCGATCGAGGCCGAACTGCAGGGTGATGCGGGTCGTTCCGAGCGAGCTTTGCGACGTCATCTCGTTGACGTCGGCGATCTGGCCGAGATGCCGCTCGAGCGGGGCCGCAACCGAGGTCGCCATGGTGTCGGGGCTCGCGCCGGGCATGTTCGCCTGGACCAGGATCACCGGAAAGTCGACCTGCGGCAGCGGCGCGACCGGCAATTGCGAATAGCCGAGCAGCCCGGCGAAGACGATGCCGATCGTGAGCAGGATCGTCGCCACCGGCCGGCGAATGAAGATCTCGGAAAAGCGGTTGTTCACGGCGCTTCCGCAGCCAGCGCCGAATTGGCGGCGCCCATGCCGAAGCGCTGGCCGAGCCGCTCGAAGAAGAGATAGATGACCGGCGTCGTATAGAGGGTCAGCACCTGGCTGAACGCGAGGCCGCCGACGATCGCCAGACCGAGCGGGCGGCGAAGCTCGGATCCCACTCCCGTTCCCAGCATCAGCGGCAGCGCGCCGAAAATCGCGGCGACGGTCGTCATCAGGATCGGCCTTAAGCGCAAGAGGCAGGCCTGAAAGATCGCCTCGCGCGCCGGCAGCCCCTGCCCGCGTTGGGCTTCGAGCGCGAAATCGATCATCATGATCGCGTTCTTCTTGACGATGCCGATCAATAGGACGATGCCGATAACGCCGATGATGTCGAGCCCGGCCCCGGCGGCGTTCAGCGTGAGCAGCGCGCCGATGCCCGCCGACGGCAGGGTGGTCAGGATCGTGATCGGGTGGATGAAGCTCTCGTAGAGCACGCCGAGCACGATATACATCGCCGCGACCGCGGCTGCGAGCAGGAAGACCTCGTTTGACAGCGCCGACTGGAACGCCTGGGCCGCGCCCTGGAAGCTGACCGCGAAGCTCGGCGGCAGATCGATGTCGGCGAGCGCCTTGCCGATCGCGTCAACCGCCTCGCCGAGCGAAGCCCCCGGCGCGAGGTTGAAGGAGATCGTCGTCACCGGGAACTGCTTCAGATGCGAGATCTGCAGCGGCGCGGTCTTGACGGTGAAATTGGCGACCGAGTCGAGCGGCGTTTGGCCGGTAGTGGAAGCCGCCGACGGCAGATAGAGCGAATCGAGCGATTTCAGCGACCGCGCCATGTTCGGATCGACGTCGAGGATCACCCGGTATTGGTTGCTCTGGGTGAAGATGGTCGAAATGATGCGCTGGCCGTAGGCGTCGTAAAGCGCGTTATCGACGATCGCCGGGGTGATGCCGAAGCGGGCGGCGTTGGCGCGGTCAAGATCGACCATCACCGAGCGCCCCTCCGGCTGCAGATCGCTCGCGACATCGACGATCGACTTGATCTGGCCAAGACTCGCGAGCACCTTCGGCGTCCAGGCCTGCAAGGTCGCCAGGTCCTGGTTCTCGAGCGTGAACTGATACTGGGTCGCGCTGACTGCGGTGTCGATCGAGAGGTCCTGAACAGGCTGCATGAACAGCGATATGCCGGTCACGCTCGCGGTCTCCTGCTGCAGCCGGCGAATGATCTCGCTCGCTGTCGCCTTGCGCTGGTTGTGCGGCTTCAGGTTGATGAGGAAGCGGCCGGAGTTGAGGGTGACGTTGGCGCCGTCGACGCCGATGAAGGAGCTGAGGCTCTCGACATCCGGATCGGCTAGGATGACTTTCGCCAGCTCCTGCTGATGGTCGGCCATCTGGTCGAACGAAATCGCCTCCGCCGCCTGGGTCACGCCCTGGATGACGCCGGTGTCTTGAATCGGAAAGAAGCCCTTCGGGATCGTCACATAGAGGTAGCCGGTGAGCAGGAAAGTGCCGAGCGCCACCAGGAGCATGACGCCCTGATGATCGAGCACGACGCGGAGCGTCGCGGCGTAGAACCGGGTCAGCGCCCGGAAGAACCGCCCGCCGCTCGCTTCGCCGCCACCGCGCCCATGGGGACGCAGGAGCTTGGCGCACAGCATCGGCACCAGGGTGAGCGACACGATCGCCGAAATGATGATGCTGGCGGCAAGCGTGATCGCAAACTCGTGGAAGAGCCTGCCGACGACGTCGCCCATGAAAAGGAGCGGAATCAAGACCGCGATCAGCGAGACGGTCAGCGATATGATGGTGAAGCCGATCTGCGCCGACCCTTTCATCGCCGCTTCGTAGGGGCTGTCGCCGTCCTCGAGGAAGCGGGCGATGTTCTCGATCACCACGATCGCGTCGTCGACGACGAAGCCGGTGGCGATAGTCAGCGCCATAAGCGAGAGATTGTCGAGGCTGAATCCGGCCTCATACATGATCGCCAGCGCCCCGATCAGCGACAGCGGCACCGACAGGCTCGGAATGATGGTCGCCGGGATGTTGCGCAGGAAGATGAAGATGACCATCACCACGAGGCCGACCGCGAGCGCAAGCTCGAATTCGACGTCCTCGACCGAGGCGCGGATGGTGATCGTGCGATCGGTCAGCGGTTTGACCGTGATCGCCGCCGGCAGCGACTCGTTGAGCGACGGCAATATCTTCTTAATGGCGTCGACGACCTGGATGACGTTCGCGCCGGGCTGGCGCTGGATGTTGACGATGAGAGCGGGCGTGGTGTTCATCCACGCCCTGAGGCGGCCGTTCTCCGGCGCGATTTCCACAGTTGCGACGTCGGAAAGCCGGATCGGCGCGTTGTTGCGGTAGGCGATGACCGCATTCGCGTAGTCCTTCGGGTCGCGGATCTGGTCGTTGGCGTTGATCGCGGAGGACTGGGCCGGCCCGTCGAAATTCCCCTTGGGTTCGTTGACGTTGAGGTTGGCGATCGTGGTGCGCAAATCGTCGAGGTTTACGCCGACGCCGGCAAGCGCAAGCGGGTTGACGTGGATGCGCACCGCCGGGCGCTGCCCGCCGGAAATCGAAACCAATCCGACGCCGGGCAATTGCGACACTTTCGGCACGAGGCGGGTTTCGATGATGTCCTCGACCTCGGTCAGTTTCATCGAGTCCGAAGCGACGCCGAGCGTCAGGATCGGCGCGTCGGCCGGATTGACCTTGGCGTAGATCGGCGGCGCCGGCAGATCGGCGGGCAAAAGATTGCCGGCGGCGTTGATCGCCGCCTGCACTTCCTGCTCGGCGATGTCGAGGCTGATGTCGAGCCCGAACCTGAGGGTGATGACCGACGCGCCGGCCGAGCTCTGCGACATCATCTGGCTCAGGCTCGGCATCTCGCCGAATTGCCGCTCGAGCGGCGCCGTCACCGCCGAAGTCATCACCTCCGGGCTCGCGCCGGGATAGAAGGTCTGGACTTGGATCGTCGGATAATCGACCTCGGGCAGGGCGGAGAGCGGGAGGAACCGGAAGGCGACGATCCCGACCAGCAGGATCGCGATCATGATGAGACTGGTCGCGACCGGGCGATCGATGAAGATGCGGGAGGGGTTCACCGCCCCGCCCCGAAGCGCCGGAGAATCATTGGGTCGCGCCTTGCGTCGCCCCCCCGTTCGTCCCCGCATGCTGCGCCGTCGCGGCGACCGGCGGCGCAGCCTGGGTCGTTGCGCCAGCGGCCGAGCCGCCCTTCGCAGCCCCGCCGGCTGGCGGGGCCACGTTGGCCGACGGCCCACCATTGGCTGGCGGGGCCTCGTCGCCTGGCGAGGTTTGCGCCGCACTTTGGGCGGGCTGGCCGCCGGCCGACGAAAGCTGCTCCAGGCAACCGCCCGCGGCCATCGCGCTCGCGTGCGCGCTGTCGCGCCGAACCGTTCCCGCCTTGACCAGATCCACAACCTTGGACCTCACGAAGGCGCGTGGATCGGCCGACGAAGCGAAGCCGGGAGCCGCGGCGTCGTAGATCGCCTTCGCCTCCGCCGGGAGAGCGGCCGCGCAGGCTTCCGCCCCGCCGGCCGTCTGCGCGGCGCCGGGCGAACCGCGGCGGCGATGTTGACCAGCGCCGACTCCGCCGCCGCCTTGCCCGAGACCCTCGCCGGCCGCCGCTTGCGCCCCGGGACTGGCCGCCCCGTCGACGACCATGACCTTCGCGCCGTCGCGCAGGCGATCGACGCCGTCGATCACCACTTTGTCGCCCGCTTTCAGGCCCGACGCGACCACCGTGAGCTTACCGTTGCCCGGGCCGGTGACGACGTCGCGCTTGGAGACGGTCGAATCATCGTTGAGAAGATAGACGAAATTACCCGACGCGCCGAGCTGGATCGCCGGGTTGGGAGCGAGCGTCGCCCCGGTCATGGTGTCGACCAGAATTCGGACGTTGACGAACTGCTGCGGGAACAGGACGCCATCCGGGTTGGCGAAGGTCGCCCGCATCTTGATCGTGCCGGTGGTGACGTCGATCTGGCTGTCGTAGGTGGTCAGCGTCCCGGTCGCGAGCGGATGGACATTGTCGCGATCGAGCACCGTGACCGGAAGCTTGGCGCCGGAATTGAGCCGCGCGGCGATGCGCGGCAGGTTGTCCTCCGGCGTCGTGAACTCGACGCTGATCGGATCGATCTGGGTGATGACGACGATGCCGGTGGCGTCGGAAGGCTGCAGGTAGTTGCCAGGATCGACGAGCCTCAGGCCTACCCGTCCGGTGACCGGCGAGACGATGTGGGTGTAGGCGACGTTGAGCTCGGCCGTCTTGACCATCGCCTGGTCTGCGGCAATGGCCGCCTTGTCCTGGGCGACCAGCGCAACCTGGTCGGCGACCTGCTGCTGGGCGATCGAATCCTGTTTGGCGAGCTGCTGATAGCGGGCAAGGTCGCTTTGGGCCTGCCCGAGCAGCGCCTGGTCCTTGGCCAATTGCCCCTGCGCCTGGGCCAGGGCGGCCTCGTAGGGGCGCGGATCGATCTGGGCGATAAAGTCGCCGGCCTTGACGATCTGGCCCTCGGTGAACCCGACTTCCTGCAGGTTGCCTGCGATCTGCGTCTTGATGGTCACGGTCTCGAACGGCGTCACCGTGCCGAGGGCGTCGATGGTCAGCGGCATGTCGCCGAGCGTCACCGGCGCCACCCGCACGGTCTGCGGCGGCTGCGCGTGGCGGCCTGAGTTTTCGCTTTCCTGGGTCGAGGGCTCGCTGCGCTCGAATTTCTGCCACGCGAACACGGCCGCCACAGCCAGGGCCGCGACGATCGCGATTCTTGCGAGCAGGCTCCGCCGCCGCTTCGGCGCCGCTTCGACGGGCGCGGGAGCCGAGCGTTGCGTGATCTCGTCCGGTCTAAGGGCCTCGTTCATCCCTAAAGCTCATTTTATCACCCCCCCTTGCGCGGTTAAACCAGGGAATGCAAATCACGCCCGCGTGCGCGGCGCGGCCGCTGGCGGCATTTTTGGGTCAGGGTCTAACCGGCGGGGTGTTGCATTCTGGTTATCGTTGCGCCATAAGCGCGGGCCGGCGGCGGCGCCGTCGAACGGATGCGGGTGTAGCTCAGGGGTAGAGCACAACCTTGCCAAGGTTGGGGTCGAGGGTTCGAATCCCTTCGCCCGCTCCAGTTTTACGCTTTGTCCGGCCCGGACAGATAGGTGACAGAGCGTACCTAAGACATGGGTGACAACCTCGGGCCGAGCCGGATGGTCGAGGGATTGTAGGTTTTTCTGTCAGCCCTCTCCCTCGCCGAGATCGACGAGTTCGAGGGCGTCGATCGCCGCGTTCCGCGTTGCCTCAGCGCTTTGCAATGAGCGCCTCAGCTCATCGGTGGTCGCCCGGCTCGAGCCCGAAAGCACCATCCCGCCGATGGCGAGAGCGAGGCAGAAGATGGTGCGCGCCGGCGTGAAATCGACCAGGCCGACAAGGATCGCGGCGAGCAGCGCCGGCCCGGCGACCGTAGCGGCGCGTCCTGCGAGCGTGAACCTGCGGCTGCGCTCGATCGCGTCGCGCAGGTCTCCGATTTGCATCTCGAGCCGCTCGATCTCGTCCATCAGCTTGGCGTGGGTCCGACGAGCGACATGGTCTCACTTCGCTATGGCGCGGCGGGGGCGGCTTTCACCGGATCTCGTCCCAAAGCGAGGGCTTGCCGCCTTATCCGGATCCCGGCTCGTTTGCCGCCGCTCCCTTCCTGTCGGCGTCGCTGAGAAGTTCTAGGACCCGGTCGATTCCGGCAGGCGAAAGGCGGATCAGGCCGGTATAGGGAGAGCTCAGTTCAAGGATGAGGAAGATCGCGGTTGCAATCGCGATCGCCCCGACGAGATGGGCGATGACCGTCACGGCGTTCGGCGTCGCGACTAGGCCGTTTCCAAGAAAAAGCGCCGAGGCCCAGCAGACCACCACGGTCAGCACGTAGGGCGGGAAGGGGCTCGCGAGCTGGCGAGCCATCAGCATCTGGGTGTCGGCGAGCTTCCGGACCTGGTCCCTGGCGGTGGCGACCATGTTTCGCTGGGCGTCGGTTTGCGGCTTGAGACTGTCGAAAAAGCCGCTCTGGCTCTGGTAGATCCAGCGCATCTCCTCGAAGGTGAAAGGCCGCGGCCCGTGCTTGGCGTCGCCGAAGAAACGAAGCCGCGACCGCTCGAGCGCGGCTTTGAGGCCCGCCCGGCCGCCCGCCGCCTCCGTGCCATATCGCTCGAGCAAAAGATCGACCTCGGCCACGATCGGCCCAAGCGAATAGGCTTCGTCCCGCTGGGTGGTGAAGACCGAAAAGGCGGTGAAGACAAGCAGGCCGAGGACGAGCGCGAGCACGAGCGTAACCAGCCCGACCATCGCCCCGACCGAGCCCTTGGACGCGGTGAGCACATCCGCCGGCACGATCCATTGCAGCGCCATGCCGATGAGGCTCGCGCCGAAGGCGATCGCGGCGACCGCGATTGCGCGATTTAGAGCGGACATCGCCCGCGCCCCCTCACGGGCGTGACGCCCGCGCTATTCCGCCGGCTCCGCCTTCGCCGTCACCGGGGCGTGGGCGTGCTTGCGCTCCTCGATGTGCCTAGCTTTCTCGCCCGCCTTCCGGGCCGCCTCCGAGAGCTGGTACATCTCCTGATGGTCGTAGTCGTCGTGGGTCCGCAGCGCCTCGTCCGTGTAGTTCTTGGCGTTCGGATCGCGCTCGAGCCGGCGCGTCCAAATGTGAATCTTGGCGAACATCACCAGGATCTTGCCGTAGGTGATGACCTGCCCGCCCCAGTGCCGGGCATAGAAAGTGAGCGGGTTCTCGAGCGGCATTCCCGGTCGGCGGTCGCGGCGATACCGCCGGCGGATCATGCCGGTCTCCAGCGGATAGATGTTGTAGAAGTGGAAGCTCGCCCAGAACCAAGTGAGCAGATAGGCGACCGTATCCGGGCGCGGACCGCCGGCGACCGCCCGGCGGATCACTGTCTTGATGTGGTCCTCGGTGAAGTAGGTGCGCCACGCCAGCCGGTAGGCCTCCTGCCATTCCTCGCGGGACATCCGCGGATGGTCGGTCGTCACGTGCTCGAGGTCGAACTTGTTCAAGTCCGGGTCGATATCGACGCCCTTGGCCACCGCCTTTGCGTGATCCTCGCTCCCGGGCAGTGGCGTCAGAATCGAGAATTCGAGAATGTCGAGCGGCAGTTCGCGCTGGATGATCTGAATGCGCTTGACGAGCGACTCGGGCGTGTCGTTCGGGAAGCCGATGATATAGCCGCAATAAGTGATGACGCGGTGCTTCCGCCATTCGAGCAGGAGCTCGCGATAGTCGGAGATGTGGTTCTGCTTCTTCTTCGCCGCGCTCAAATTGTCCGGGTCGATGTTCTCAAGCCCGATGAACACCCGCTTGACGCCCGCCGCCACCGCCTTCTCGATGAAACGCGGAATCTTGTGGCAGGCCGTGTCGACCTGGATGATGAAGCGCGAGTGGATGCCCTGCTGGCGCAATTCAATCAGCCGGTCGAAGATCGACTCCCAGTTGCGATTGCGCGCCAGATTATCGTCGGTGATGAAGAAGTAGCGGACGCCGTTGGCGACATTGACGCGCACCAGCGCCTCGACGTCGTCCGCGGTGCGATAGCGCGACTTGCGGCCCTGCACGTTGATGATGGTGCAGAACGAGCAGAGGAACGGACAGCCGCGCCCGGCGTCGAAGCTCGAGATCATGCCGATCGTGCGTCCGACCTTCTCGGGCGGCATGTAAGGGCCCGTCGCGCCTTCGAGTCCGGGAAGATCGTGGAGATAGTTGTAGATCGGCTTGAGCTTGCCGGCGGCGGCGTCGCGCAGCACCTCGTCGAAGCGTCCCTCCGCCTCGCCGGCGTAGAGTGAAATGCCGAGATCGAGTGCTTCATTGAGCGATTGAGGCCGCTCCGGGAGCATCGAGAGGCAGCCGGACACATGAAACCCGCCAATGACGACCGGCACGCCGGCGGCCCTTAAGGGCCGGGCGCAGTCCAGCACCCGCGGATATTGGTTCGACTGCACCCCGACGAAGCCGACCATGCCGAAGCCGCCGTTGTCGACGATCTGGCGGGCGATGCGGTCCGGCCGGACCCGAGTGTTGGTCTCGTCGACCGGGAAGATCTCGATGTCGACGTCCTCGCCAAGAACCTGATCTTCCATGCATTTCTGGGCGATGCCGAAGAGGCAGGCGAGCGAGTTGGACGGCAGCGCCGACTTCCACCACTGGATGACGTAGCCTTCGTCGTCGTAATGTGACGGCTTGACAAGAAACAGCAGAAATCGTCGACGGTTGGCGATATCCGGCATCCTGGCTCCCCGCGTATTGACCGCCGTCTTGCTCTTGCCCCGCGTTCGCCGCTTTTGGCGGACCCGACCGTTAACAGTCTTTCACCGAATGCACAATTGCCGCCAAGCCACACCCTGCGGCGCAATCAAGCCGCTGGCGCGGCCGGCGGCCGCGTCTCCAATGGTTCAGGCGTCGATCCGCTTGATGAACCAGTTGAGGATTCGCATCCACACTTCATCCTTGCCGATCTGGTCCTCGATCCCGTGTTCGAGGTTCGGATTGTCGTTGACCTCGATGACGACGACCGCGCCGTCGGCTTCCTTGATGTCGACGCCGTAGAAGCCTGGGCCGATCGCGCGCGCAGCCTTGAGCGCGGCGTCGATGACCGGCGCCGGAGCGTCGGCGACCGGAAACGTCTTCGATCCGCCCTCCTTGGCGCCGTTCGGCCCATGCTTGATGATCTGCCAGTGGCCGCGCGCCATCTGATACTGGCAGACGAAGAGCGGCTCGCCGTCGAGCACGCCGATCCGCCAGTCGAACCTGGTCGGCATGAACTTCTGCGCCAGTAGAAGGTCGGTGTCCTCGAACAATTCGTCCGAGAGCGTCTTCAGCGCCTCAGCGGTCTCGACCTTGTGCACCCCGCGCGAGAACGAGCCGTCGGGGATCTTGAGCACCATCGGCCAGCCGAGCAGCCGCTCGGCCTTGATGAGGTCCTCGTCCTCGGCCAGCATCACGGTCGGCGGCACGGGAACGCCGTGGGCCTCGAGGAGCTCGTGCAGGTAGACCTTGTTGGTGCAGCGGATCATCGATTGCGGGTCGTCGATGACCGGCATCCCTTCGCTCTGCGCCCGCTGTGCGAAGCGATAGGTGTAGGAGTCGATCGAGGTCGTCGCGCGGATGAATAGGCCGTCGAATTCGGCCAGTTCCGCGAGCTGCTTTTTGGTGATGAGCTCGACCTCGACCGACTGTTTCTCGGCGATCCGGGCAAAATGCCTCAGCGTGTCCAGCGACGACGGCGGCATCTCCTCCTGCGGATCGTGCAGCACCGCGAGCGAATAGCGGGCGATCGGCCGCCCGCGCGGATCGCGCCAGTCGCGCTGGGTGAAGCGATGCAGGCTCGTGTGGAAGAACTCGGCCTCGTCCGGCCCGAGCTTGGCGAGCGGCCGGGCGCGCAGCCGGTCGATCTTCCATCGTTTGCCCGGCGTGATTGTGACTTCAATCGCCGGGCAGCGGTACCAGTCGAACAGGAGCCGGCCGAACGCCTCGAATCGGGAATCCTGGACGAAGCCGAAGCAGAACAGGAGGTCGAACGTGGCGTCCTCCGTCGCCTGCGCCTTGAGCGCCGCGGCGGTCAGCGCCTCCTGCAGTTCCGGCAGCGACTGCTCGTAAAGCTTGAGCTCGCGCAGATCGAGCATCGTCTCGACGGTCGGGATCACCCGGTGGCCGCGCGCCTCGGCGAGCAGCGAAGCGTAGTAACCCTTGGACTGATAGTTGTAGGAGCGGGAGAGATTGATAATCTTGGCCCGACCGAGCGCGGCGAACAGCTTTGGCCGTGCGAGATAGTCGCTGGTCGTGATGACCTTGTGAGGCGTGTCGGCGTTGGGGAAGTCGCGCGCCTGATCGACGAGGATGACCCAACCGGTCATGACGCGCGCCCTTTCGTCCGTGCGGGTGGTCGCAACGATGTCTGCATGGGAAGGAGAGGCAGGGTCCCTGAGGTTAGGCGCGGCCGGTTTGAAGGCGACGGGCGCGACTCACTTAGTCGCGCTTCTTCGCCTCCCCTAGCGCGGGCGCGATGCGCCGCGCAACGGCCGAACGCGCTTTGGCGGCGGATTGTTCCCGGGTTCGCTGCGGGACGCGGGATCGAGCGACTTTTCGTAGCGCAAGGCGGCCGCCCCGTCAGCGTAGTAATGCGCGTGCTCGCCGAACTGGCGGAAGCCCGAGCTCTCGTAGAGCGCGATCGCGAAGGCGTTGTCGTAGCGCACTTCGAGGGTGAGCGCGGCGCGTCGGCGGCGCCGCGCATAGGCCTCGCAGGCCATGAGCAGCGCCCGGCCGACGCCGCGGCGGGCGAATCGGGCGTCCACTGCGAGCGAATAGATGCGCAACGCGCGCGAGGTTCTGCGCAGCGAGACCAGCGCGTAGCCAACCAGTTCGTCGCCGATCGTCGCTGCGATCACCGGCCGGTGGGGAGCGCGCAGGAACTCGCGCAGCGACCGGCGCGAGACCCGGTCGGTCTCGAACGCCGCGTTCTCGAGCCGTTCGATCGCGTCGAGATCGCGCGGGCGAGCCTCGCGAACGACGACGCCGCCATGGCGCCAGTTGTTCATGACCGAAAAGACCGGCTCCCCCTCTCGCGCCGCCCGCGCCGGCGCGCCTTCGCTCCCGCTCGCATCGCCTTCGCACCCCAGAGCGCGCCACGTCTCAAGGCGGGCAGGCGAATGTGGCTGAGGCCCATGAAGGCGCGATGACTTTCCTACCCCCGCCCGGCCCGCCTGATCCACTCCTCCTCGTCGATCGTCTCGATGTTGAGCTCCCGCGCCTTGGCGAGCTTCGAGCCGGCGCCCGGGCCGGCGACGACGAGGTCGGTCTTGGCCGAGATGGAGCCCG